>Ga0307989_1000236_pt1 | contig 39543 bp, 29 predicted proteins | sample EllFjometagen185_FD_203164 | JGI IMG/M metagenome (GOLD analysis project Ga0307989, IMG submission 203164) | Marine microbial communities from Ellis Fjord, Antarctic Ocean - #185 | ecosystem: Environmental > Aquatic > Marine > Unclassified | place: Southern Ocean | collected 2014-10-08 | reverse complement strand
GACAGCATCCAATCCACTTCAGGAATGATAAAATTTGCAGGAGAGTCTGATCATTCTTCTTTTATATTGGGAACGGAAACAGGATTGCTCTACCCCATCTCAAAAGCATATCCTGAGAAAACCTTCTTTCCTGCTTCCAAAAAAATGTATTGTAAGGATATGAAAAAAATTACTCTGGAAAACCTTTTTGACAGTCTTGAAAATCTAACCGGAGAAATAAAGGTTGAAGAAGACATTAGAAAAGACGCATTAGGTGCTGTTCAAAAAATGATCGATCTATAAAAAACAAAAATCAGACCGGCATAAAAAAAGGAGCCACGCAAAAATCGTGGCTCCTTTTTTATATTTTAATTACATTGAGTCAAATGCTTCATCCGGTATATCTGCATTGGAATAAAATTTCTGGATATCATCGCAATCATCCAGCGCATCCATGAAATTGATCATCTGCTCGGCCTCTTTTCCTTCAACCTTTGTCATATTCTGGGGAATCATGGTTATTTCAGCCAGTTCATACTTGATATCTGCCGCATCAATGGTTTCTTTGAGTGCCTCGAAATCGACTGGTTCACAAATGATCTCAAATGATTCCGTCTCTTCTTTAATATCCTCGGCTCCGGCATCCAACGCCAATTCCATCAGCGTATCCTCATCTGAATTCTCTTTGTTTACGATGATAAGCCCTTTTTTATCAAACATCCAGGCAACACACCCGTCCGTCCCAACATTTCCACCGGCTTTATTAAAAACCTGGCGAACCTCTGCAATAGTTCTGTTTCTATTATCGGTTAAGCATTCCACCAGAACAGCAACACCGCCGGGACCATAGCCTTCATAAAGGATTTCCTCGTAATTAACCCCGTCAAGATCGCCGGTTCCCTTTTTAATTGCTCTTTCAAATGTGTCCTTGGGCATATTCTCGGATTTGGCGTTATTCAATGCATGCCTTAACCTTGGATTAGTTTCAGGATCACCTCCGCCCATCCTTGCAGCAACTGTAATTTCCTTTATTATTTTGGTAAAAATCTTACCCCGTTTGGCATCGGTAGCACCTTTTTTATGCTTTATTGTCGACCACTTGCTATGTCCTGACATTTTTGTGTATCCTCCTTACTTCTTACCTTTTGCTATAATATATATTTCTTTACTCTGTTTTCTGCAACTTTCCGGTTTAAAAATTTTACTATCTTTAAATTTGGACTTAACATTTTTTTGGAAGTCATTAAAGTTATTACCCTGAAATATCTTGCACACAAAATTACCATTTTGAAGCAAAAAATCATCTGCAACCTTTAAAGCCATATTGCAAAGTTCAAAAGACCTTAATGCATCCACGTCCTTTCTTCCCGTTGTTGCAGGAGCCATATCACTGAGTATTGCATTGAATCCGGTCTTTTCATCGAAAAAAGATTCATTATCCATATTTAGTATATTGTCTTCAATTGCAACTACATTTTCAGGCAACTGAATCTGGATCTGTTTTAAATCAATACCAAAGACTTTTCCTTGATTGCCTATCTTTTTGGCTGCATATAACAACCATGAACCCGGTGCGCACCCAAGGTCAAGCACCATATCCTTTTTTTTCAAAACTTGAAATTTATTTTGAATTTCTTCAAGTTTATACACGGATCGAGCAGGATAATTCTCATTTTTTGCCCTTTGAGTCAAATGATCTGCCCACTGATTCTTGCCTGGTTTTTTATTATTCGGGCTTTTCTTTTTTTTGGCTGCCATTAAAACAAGACCTCCATGGCATCTTTTAAAAAGCTGACACTTTCAATGGTCATCCCTTTAATTTTTGATAATTGTTTGATCGTACTGCTGGGAACAAGGCACTTTGTAAATCCCATTTTGGAAGCTTCCTTAATTCTTGCCTGAACATGACCCACAGCCCTTATCTCTCCTGTAAGTCCTATCTCTCCAATCAAAGTTGTTTCTTTATCCACTGGTTTATCAAGAAAAGTTGACGCCAGTGCTGCTGCAATGGCAAGGTCCACAGCCGGCTCTACTATTTTCACTCCTCCTGTGACATTCATGAAAATATCAAGACCGGAAAGATTCATCCCAAGCCTTTTTTCCATTACTGCAACAATTAAAGCAACCCTGTGACTATCCAGACCTAAAATCGTCCTCCTTGGTGTCCCGCCGGAACTTGAAACAAGGCCTTGAATTTCAACAAGGATGGGGCGCGTGCCTTCCATACATGAGGTCACAACAGAACCCGGTGCAACTGCTGATCTTTCAGCTAAAAAGACGGCTGAGGGGTTGGGGACCTCGATCAGCCCTTTTTCATTCATCTCAAACACACCAATCTCATTTGTGGAGCCAAACCTGTTTTTAACGGCTCTTAAAATTCTGAACACATGGCTTTTATCCCCTTCAAAATATAAAACAGTATCCACCATATGTTCCATAATCCTGGGCCCGGCTATGGCACCGACTTTGGTGACATGACCCACAAGAAAAATAGGAAGACCCGTTGTCTTTGCAAGCTTCATAAACTTCATGGCAGCTTCTCTGATCTGTGTCACAGAGCCCGGGGTTGAAGAGACATCAGGATGAAACACTGTCTGGATGGAATCTATCACCAGAGCATCATATTTAGTTAATTCCACCATGGCAAGAATGGAATCCAGATCGGTTTCAGACACCACAAACATGGATGACCCATGGGAATTAAGCCTTTTCCCCCTCATTGAAATCTGCCGGACAGACTCTTCTCCTGATACATAGAGACACTTTTTACCTAAGCTGGATAAGCTGGACAACACCTGTAGCATGAGCGTAGATTTTCCAATTCCAGGGTCTCCGCCAATCAAAATCAATGTGCCGTCAACAATTCCACCCCCAAGCACTCGATCAAATTCCCCTACCCCGGTTTTAATCCTGTCCGTTTCTTTAACTTCTACAGATTCAAGCAGGACAGGTTCAGGTAAAAAAGAAGACTTTTTCTTTTTCAACACACCTGAACTAATCTGCTCTTCCACCAAAGTGTCCCAGGCGTCGCAATCTGGACATCTCCCCATCCACTTAGGGGTCTGTCCGCCACAGGACTGGCATCTGAAAATAAACTTATCCCTTTTTTGTTTTTGCATTTAATTTTAACCTAAGATTGTCTTTAATTTTCAAAGTCCTGAACTATATCATCTTGCATGATCCATATCAAGATTCAGTTTTACTGCCCTGCTGCTCCATAACCATAAGGGCAGAGTTTTTAGCCACTGATTGGTGATTTTAACCATTTTTCTTTTATAAAATGACTATTGGGATCCAAGATCATGCTCTATGTTAATGATATTAAAGCCAATTTGGTTTTGGCATAAAGTTTGCTAATACTCTACTTAAAGTGAAATATATTTTAATTTTTAAAAAAAGGAAAGGCAATGCATAGAGACGATACACATAGAAAATCAATCGGGTATATTTTATGGATATTTGGATTCATTGGAGCACACAGATTTTATTATGGAAAACCTATTTCAGGTACTCTTTATTTTTTCACTCTCGGTTTGCTTGGAATTGGGTGGCTCATCGATTTTTTCCTGATTCCTTCCATGGATGAAGAGGCAGATCTTAGATACTTTTCAGGTGATATTGACTACTCCCTTGCATTTATATTTCTAACATTTCTGGGTGTTTTTGGTGTCCATCGCATGTACATGGGAAAATGGATTTCCGGGCTTCTCTACCTTGTGACCGGAGGTGTGTTTGGTATTGGTGTTCTTTACGATTTCTGGACCTTGAATGATCAGGTGTCCGTGAAAAATCGAAGGATTGCGTTTATATAGAAAAGTTGATCTGTCGAAATTCCTTTGCAGACATCATAAATACTGATATGAAATTCTCGGATCAGATTTTTTTTATTTACTTATGCAAATCGAGGCAAGTCATGATCAAAAAAGGAACCTTACATTTTTTTTGCGGTAAGATGGCCGCAGGAAAAACCACTAAATCTTTAGAAGTAATGAATAGTGAAAATGCCATTTTGATATCGGAAGACGATTGGTTGGGTCATCTGTTCAAGGATGAAATAAAAGTATTTGCTGACTACATAAAATATTCAAACCGCCTAAAGCCTTTATTGTCAGTTCATATTAAGGATATTATTGAATCAGGAGTGTCAATCGTAATGGATTTTCCAGCAAATACTATTCAGCAAAGGTCATGGTTCAAAAAACTGATCGATAATAACAATATTTCCCATCAATTACATTACTTGGAAGCCAGTGATGAACTTTGTCTTAAGCAGTTAGCTAAGAGAAGTGAAGGAAGACAAGGAGAGGCTTTCACAAGCGAAGAAGAGTTCCATACCGTAAATAGTTATTTTCAAGCTCCGGCAGAAAGTGAGGGCTTTAATATCAAAACATACAAGCGTGAAAATGCATAACAAGGTGTTTGTGGATTGCCAAACTTTTAGTAAGAATCAGGCTTAAGTTATACAAATCATATAAATATTTGTCAGATGCAATATCAATTAAAGGAAGCAAAATGGATAAAAAAGCCAGGAAAAGAGAGTATAAAGAGACTCTTCATCCTATGGGTGTCTATCAGATAAAGAACAAACAAAATAGTAAGGTCCTGATAGGCTCGAGCAAAAATTTATCAGCAATACTTAATCGTTTTAAAACTGAGTTGAAGATGGGAAGCTGCCGCAACATAGATCTACAGAACGAATGGAAACAATTTGGTCCTGAAGTGTTTGAGTTCAAGGAGCTTGAAATCCTTGAACCATTGAATGATCCAATGTATGACCCCACTGAAGACCTTCATTTCCTTGAAGAACTTTGGACCGAAAAATTAAATCCATATGGAGACAAAGGATATAACAAACCGCCAAAGTCTGCTATGGGCATGATTCAAGATCCATCAGAAAAAAATTAAAAAATATTATCGAAAAATTATTAACCTGAGTGATTTTTAATTGAATTGCTTGACTTTGGTTCTGAAAAATGTTCACTATTATACGTCGAAGTTCCCTGTATACCAATTTGTTTTGTGCTATTATTTGTGCTGCCATTTGTTTGATGTAAACAGTTTAACGGGAGATTGATTTATTTAATTTACCTTTTCCTTTAAGGAGGGTGTTATGAAAATAATAGCTACCTTAGCTGGTGTATTAGCGCTGGTATCGGTCTTCGCCGCTACTGGTTTAATGGAGAACAACAGCGGTACATGTGTGTTTATGTTCTTCGGGTACTGTGCTCTTATTGTAAGTGCTCAATTTATACCTGCTATTCTTTTATTTATCTGTATGGTTAAGGTTATTGCATTGGTTGTTTCTGAGAGTTTTGTTGTTCAGAAAAAATAAAAATATTTTTTTAAAATCCTTGAGTGTCACGCTTTAATCCCAAATAGATTTAAGGTTATTTTATCAACTCTGGATAGAGGTGAACCCAAGCAGTTTCAAATCCACCCATGCTTGAGCAGGCAGCCTTGATGAGTTGAATTATTCATAGGCCATAAGTAATGCAAACCGGCGTTAAATTTAATATTTGAACAGCTCTGCAATGCATACTTAGTTCACATAGGTTATAAACATTTATTTGAATAAAATTCTAAAATCATAAAGTTAAATTATTCCTTAGTTTACAACTATGGAATATCCTATTATGGATATTCAAAAATTTTCACGCCTTGAATTGAGAGGGCCACCCTCATGTGACCCGTATAAAATAGACGAATCCGGCGTTTTTGTTATGTGATGAACGCTGATTTGTTTGGGAGCAATCATTTATTTGCTTATCAATGAAGCAAATCACTGTTTGAAGCCCTTGAACAGGTTACCCGTGAATTGGATGGGGCTGATGGATAAGTATTATGATTTTTTCACAGAAAAGAGTATACTAAGATAATAGCATATTAAGGCCTAAACTAAAAAATGGTGCAATTTGTTTGAATTGATTCAAAATGTTTATAATTAACAATCTAATCTCAGTATATACCCTTTATTTTTTATATGGACTGGCTTTTCTTTTTTTAGGTGCTTCCATTGCACTAAAAGATATGAAAGCCAGCAACTTGAAAATATCAACTAGTTTATGGTTTTTGTCTCTTTTCGGATTTACCCATGGTTCACACGAGTGGATTGAACTTTTTCTTTTGAGTACCCGGCTGCAATATTCTCATAATGAAATCTATAATATTAAAACTTTTGGTCTTATTATAGTTGGAATCTCCTTTTTATTTTTATTGTTGTTTGGATTATCACTGATATTTTCAATTAACAAAAATAAATACATCAAATGGTTAAAACCATGTGCGATAGCGCTATTTATTCTAATGTTGTTATATTTTTTTAAATTTGGATCCAATAACCAAGATCTTAATTTTTTTACACTTGCAAATAATATTTTAAGAAAAACCTATGGGTTTGTTGGAAGTCTTGTAACGAGCTATGGTTTGATACTTTATTCTAAAGAGGTAAAAAAAATCAGTATCCCTGTTTCCAAATATTTTTTATATGCAGGGATTGGTTTTTGTTTTTACGGTATTTTTGCCGGGCTTGTTCAATCCCATGTTCAAATTTGGCCATCTTCAATTCCCGTTGAATTTTTCCGCGGTGCATGTGCGGTTTTGATTACAGCTTTTTTATTCAAAGCTTTGAACATTTTTGATATCCATACAAGGAAAAAACTGGAACAACAGATTAAAAACCAGGCTCAATCGGAAAAAATGTCCTCTCTTGGCCTGCTCTCTGCCGGAGTCGCCCATGAAATAAACTCTCCATTGACCAATGCCTCTCTTAATATGCAAATGTTAAGAAGCCAGTTTAATGCCACTTTAGATGATGAAAAAATTCAAAAAAAACTTGATGCCGTTGATAGAAATATTGAAAGGGCTTCAATCATTGCAAAAGAATTGCTCCAATTCTCCCAAACACAAGAAGCAATGTTATACCCAATGGATATTAATCAGGTTTTAGACAGCGCCATCGCTCAATTAAAAAACAAATTGAGCAGGTTTAAGGTCGTACGTCTTCAAGAAAATCTTCCGGAAGTCAAGCTCAATCCTGCCAAATTGGAACAGGTTTTCCTCAATGTGATCAATAATTCCATAGAGGCCATGGAGAACTCTGGAGAATTATTAATTAAAACAAGCCAGGTAAAAGACAAAGTCCAAATCCTAATTTCAGACCATGGCACAGGTATCGCTCAAAAAAATTTAGCAAAGGTTTTTGATCCCTTTTTCACAACCAAGGAAACAAAAAATGGAACCGGATTAGGGCTTTCAATATGCCATGGTATTATTGAACAGCATGGGGGAACAATAACGCTTAAGAACCATAAATGGGGCGGGGTCGATACGACCATTAATTTACCCATCCCTTGAGTTTTTCTTTATTTTTAATTAATTAACAACCTTAGACAAAGTCTAATTAATAAAAGGAAATCATTTTGAGCAAAATTCTTATCGTAGACGATGACAAAGAATACAGGGAAAACTTGAAAGAAATCCTTGATAATGCAGGGTATCCCAACGATATGACCGGATCTGCAAAACAAGCAATGCAAAAGCTTGGTGACCAGCAATTTGACGTTGTTTTACTGGATTTCATGATGCCGGGTATCGATGGCATCAATGCCCTGGGGGAATTTAAAAAAATCAGTCCTAACTCCAAAATCATAATGATAACAGCCTTTGCCTCTATTGAAAATGCAGTTGTCGCAATCAAAAAAGGAGCCAGTGAATATATTTCCAAGCCCTTTAAAATCAAAGCACTTCTTCTTATGATCAAACAGGCTATTGAAGAACTTCGCTTTGAAGGTAACATTAAAAAGTTAAAACTTGAAGGAACGCTAAGTTCCCTGTCCAACTCCATTAGAAGAGAAATCATTCGTCTTTTTCAAACAAGTAAAAAGATACGTTTGATGGAGACCGCACGCAAATTAGACATAGAAGACCATACCAAACTTATTTTTCATCTAAAAACTTTAAGAGAAGCAAAAATTTTACGACAAGATATGAAACACGCATACATGCTTACCAAAGAAGGCAAAAAAGTCCTGGAATGCCTTAATATACTGGACAATTATTTGTCCGATAAATAGTTTAGCAAGCCTGCATTTTTCCTGCCACCAATGCTTTTATGTGAACTTTTCTTCACATAATTGTGCCAAAGGTGAATATAATTTCACTATTTTAGTACCACACTGTGTGATAATTTATACTTAGAATAATCTCAGTTACTGATTTAATCATCAAAGGTTAGACGCTGATGTTTATTTATTAATTTTAATTGGAGGGAACATATGAAAACAGTAGTGAAACTATTTTTGGTAATGGGCCTGGTTGTAACAGCTGTGCTGATGATAGCGAACCTATCAGTGGCCGAAGAAAAAAAAGCGCCAATGAAGCTTGTCAGTGTAAAAGCTGATACGGCTGTCACACTTGATGCCATGGCAGAAAAAGCCTGGGACAAAGCAACAGCCTTGGAAGTAAAATTGGATCAACTGCCCTATGAACCGAACAACGGGTACGATGGCATTCGGGAAACCACTGTCAAAATAAAATCCCTGTATGATGATAAATATGTATATTTTTATCTTCAATATGCAGATCCAACACAAAGTTTTGCAAGATTTCCATGGATAAAACAAGCCGATGGCAGTTGGAAGCAATCCAAGAAAAAAGACAGTACTGGACACGATAACACCTTTTACGAAGACAAATTGGGAATGTATTGGGAAATCAACAAGGTTAAAGGGTTTAAAAAGAAAGGGTGCGCCGTTTCCTGTCATTTAACTGAAGAAGGGTTGAATAACGGCATTGCAGATACTTCTGCAGGACGAAAATACACCAACAAACCTGGCGAAACAATTGACATGTGGCATTGGAAAAGCGTTAGAACCGGTCCTTTGGGAATGTTTGACGATCAGTTTGTAGATGACAATACAGATCCAAAGGCAAATAAAAACTGGGGTCGGCATGGCGATGTAAAAACCGGCGGTGGTTATAAAAACAATTTTAATGCAGACAAAACAGGCCCGGCCTTTATGAATTCGCCTTATAGCGAAAAAGATAAATACTGGGTACTGCCTGAATCAAAAGCAAAATTTGTCGACACGTTTAAAGCAGGCGACATTGTTCCAGGAATCGTGATCTCTCCTTTTACCGGTCACAGAGGCGATATTAAAGCACAGAGCGCTTGGAAAGACGGACAATGGACACTTGAAATCAAACGTGCTCTTACCACCACAGGTGATAAAGCCGAGATCCAGGATGTACAATTCAGTGATATGAGCAAGACCTATTACTTTGGAATATCTGTTTTTGACAATTCTCAGATTAATCATGTTTACCATGAAAAATCCATTGGAATGTCATTTAATTAGATTAAAATAATTCTTAAAAAAAATGTATGAAATCTGTTTGCTCTGATCCGGGGGCAGACAGATTTCATGCATTACCCACCTTTAATTACGGGCACAGGTTTTTAAAATGATTACATTCAACATTCAAAAAAGAGTTGTCTGGCAGCGGATAGTTACTATATCTGCTATTTTAATCGGTGTTCTTTTGAGTTTTGGCATCTTTTTTTATCAGCCTCTTGCCAAAGCAGCCCCAAATCCAGAGAGTATCGCTGCCCCAAAAGACAAACCTGTAATTACTGAGCCCCGAATTATTGCTGCCATGAAAACCTCTATGAATGAGCAGGTGGCAGATGATGAAGATATTGACGTCATGGCGGAATGGATTGAGAAAGGCGCTAAAAACGACGATAATTTTAAAAAAGAAATCTTTTCCATCATAAAAAACGATTGTAAAAATTGTCATAGTAAAACTTCAACCATGACAAAAAAGGTACCTTATATTCCTTTTGCCTCCTACGATGATATTAAAAAATTTACCACTGTGGGCCCCACTGACGCCAAATGCCTGGAGTGCCACGGTGATCCAGTATTAAATGATCGGCATGATGAAAAATTTAAATCAAAATTTGTTGATCAAACTAAATTGGAAATAACAGTTCATAAAAAATTAACCTGCATCAGATGTCATGTTTTCCTACACCCGGAAAAAGATAAAATTTACCAGGATACGGATGCTTTTAAAGCCCATGTTTTAAGGGGGGAAACAGCAGTTGAGTTAGGTCTTTCCGAAATCTTTAAACCGGCTTGTGCAAACTGCCATCCCAAAGTGAGCCGAAAACTTGAAAAAAGTGCCCATTCAGCTGAGCAGTTAAAAATAAAATTAGCACGCACAGGACAAAGCACCCAGGTTGTTTTAAAAAATCAGACTGAACTTAAAGCTCCCAAATGTAACGATTGTCATGGAGTCCAGCACTATATAACCGATACAAAACTGAACCAGACAAAATTCGATGTCGTTAATCGTTGTGGGACCTGCCATGAGAAATTGATCAAGACATACTTTGGCACCTATCATGGAAAAGCTGCAAAGCTTGGTAGCGAAAAAGTTGCCAAGTGCGTCAATTGCCATGGATCCCATGATCTTTTAGCGGCCACAAATCCTGCATCCATGCTGTCTGATATTAATATCCAGAAAACTTGCCAGGAATGCCACAAAAAAGCCAATAAGAATTTCACCGAGTATCTGCCCCATGCAGATCACCATGACAGCAAAAAATACCCAGAATTGTTTTATCCGTTCTGGGCCATGACTTTGCTCATTGTATTTACTTTTGCTGCATTTGGAATTCATGCTTTGCTGTGGTTGAACCGATCTTTGATTGAAAGATTCTCAATAAGGAAAAATCAAGAGCAATCAATTGTATTGGACAAAAATGTATTGGTCAAAAAAGATGAAAAGCATGTCAAACGATTTAATGTGTCCCACACGATCTTGCATATAATGATCATCATCAGCTTTCTGACTCTTGCAATTACGGGTATGTCGTTAAAGTTTCCTGATAACCCATTGTTTGCAGGTATAGCTCATTTAGTGGGAGGTCCACACATAATGGGGAAAATACACAGGATAGGAGCTATAGTTACCTTTCTGTATTTTGCTACTCATCTTTTCCAATTATTTGTTCTTTTTGTCAGGCGTAAAATAACCATCCTGGGATTACTAAAAGAACAATACTCATTAATACCCTTGCCACGAGATCTTATAGATGTGAAAGATAATCTGCTCTATTTTATAGGAAAGGGACCAAAACCTGAATTTGGACGCTGGACCTATTGGGAAAAGTTTGATTACATGGCTGTGTTTTGGGGTATCTCTATCATCGGAAGCACAGGATTGACCCTGGCTTTTCCGGAAATTGCGACCCGGTTTCTGCCGGGATGGGCACTAAATATCGCCACCATAATTCACAGTGACGAAGCACTTCTGGCAACGGGCTTTATTTTTTCCATGCATTTTTTCCATTCCCACATGAGACCTGATAATTTCCCCATGGATACGGTGGTTTTTACACAAAGGCTTCCTCTTTCCAGATTCAAGGAAGAAAGGCCAAAAGAATATCAGGAAATGATCATAAAAGGAGACCTGGATAAATATTTAGTCGATCCGCCAAGCAAATGGTATTCTGTTTTTGTTCTAATCATGGGATGGTTCTTTTTATCCATTGGAGTCATTTGTTTGGGAGCAATCATTTATTCGCTTTTAAGACTTGTTTTTTGATTAAATTTTTTTCTACTTTAAAGATACAAAATAACTTATGTTAAGGGTGGAACTTTTCTATAAAAAGTCCACCCTTTCCAGTTATAATCCCTCCTAAAGCTGATGAATCAATTAGGTAAAAGTCCCATAATTTTACACTCTATTTTCCCTGGCCAATTATAATTTCCTTAAAGTATGCTCTTATTTTCAAAATGAGATCTGGATTCATTTTGGTCACAAAAATTATGAGGCTTTTATGTATAAATATTTTATTAAAAATATTTTTGGCTTAAGTAAAACCCTTATCTTTCCGATAGTTAAATTTAAAGAGATTTGCTTATGCTTTTAATTGGCCTTAAACATGAAAGTTTATGTTAATTATTTATAAAAAAATTGTTGCACCAAAATCAAACCATGAAAAGGAAAAATTTAATATTTAGAATAGATTTGACAACTTAAAGGAAACCTATATATAGTTTACTATGCTATTTCATGATTCCAACACTCTGAAAGCATTTTCTTTAATTTTTTCCGGCTTAATTGCCGTCCAGGCCATTTTATTCTTAAAAATAGGGGCGATGTCCCTGATTGTTGTGAGTTGTCTTGTCTTTTTTATAACGCTTATAAATGCATTTGCCATACAAAAATCCAGTTATTGGCCTACCGCCCATATTCTCAACACTTGCCTTTTGTTTTATTTTGGATCTATTTGCTACAAAACAGGCGGTCTTTACAGCATGTCAATATTTTTGATATTTTTTGCACCTTTATTTATAACCATCTTGCCAGGTACAAAAGAAAAAATTCTGTATCTTATGGCTGCTTTTTATTTATTCCTTTGTTTTTATGTTGAGCAGCGGTCGAATTTGGGTATTTTTGTCAGTGAACGGTTCGTAGATATGAGCCATTACCGCGTTTATAACCTTTTAGCCATTTTTAGCTGTTTTTTTGGTGTGATAACCGTTTATGCAAAACATAGTAATCAAACCAATCTGCAACTTGCTCAATCCAGTGAGGAGTACCGGCAGATTTCTGAAAACGCTGAAAAAGCATTAAAAATAAAAGACGAATTTCTGGCAAATATGAGTCATGAAATCAGAAATCCTATGAACGGCATCATTGGCATGATGCATGTTTTACTTGATTCTGATCTGGACAAAGAACAGCGAGCCCAGTCAAAAATTGTTTATAACAGTGCCAGGGCTTTGTTAACAATTGTAAATGACATACTTGATTTATCCAAAATCGAGGCGGGCAAACTTGAGCTGGATATCATGGATTTTGATCTTGATATTGCAATAAAAGATATTGTATCAATGCCTGAACTTATGGCCAGGCAAAAGGGAATTGATTTTTCATATTCCATTAATCCGGATGTTCCCTGCCTTTTACAGGGGGATATCGGAAGGATTCGTCAGATCATAAATAATCTTACGGGAAATGCTGTCAAGTTTACAGACTCTGGAAATGTTACATTAAATATTACTTTAAATTCTGAAGATGAAACATCGGCACACCTTTATTTTTATGTGAAAGATACAGGTATTGGAATCAAGACTGATACATTAAAAGGCCTTTTTAAATCCTTTACTCAGGCTGACCTGTCCATCACCAAAAAATATGGGGGCACTGGCCTGGGTCTGGCCATATCAAAATTGCTGGTTGAAAAAATGCAAGGAAAGATTGGCGCAGAAAGTATTGAAAGAATAGGATCTAAGTTTTGGTTTACATTGATATTAAAAAAACAACTTAAAAAAGAAAAAATGTTTAATCTTTCTGCCCGGAATGTTGATGACTGCAAGATCCTTGTTCTAAGTGACTGTTCAAAGATTGGGAACAATTTTGAAAATAATCTGAATGCACTGGGTTTAGAATATGATCAGGCCTATGGCAGCCTGGAAGTCTTAAAAAAACTGAGACAGGCAAAGGAGGAAAACGCTCCCTTTCATGTGTTGATAATGGAAGCCAATGAATACGACATAAGTATGGAAAACCTGGGCAGGAAAATCAAACAGAACCCGCAATTAAAATACTTAAAACTAATGCTGCTGACATCCATTGGAAAAAAAGGGAATGCCAAACGATTTGAGCAGGTTGGTTTTTCAGCATTCTTGAGTAACCCGGTTGAAAAATCACTTTTGCTGGATTGCATCAAAGCTGTGCTATCAACACAGGATAAGGATGCCAACAAAAATCTGCCGATTATTACCCGGTACAGTATTCTTGAAAGCAAAAAACATTTCAAACCGATCCTGATTGTTGAAGATATGGAAACAAATCTTATAGTGGCAGAAGCATTGATTGGTAAACAAGGATATAAAACAGATTCAGCTAAAAATGGGCTTGAGGCGGTTCAGAAACATAAAGAGTATCGATATGGTCTTATTTTGATGGATTGTCAGATGCCGGTGATGGATGGGCTTGAAGCGACTCGATTGATCAGAGACAATGAGAAGCAGCTCAAAACGGACCATGTCCCCATTATTGCAATGACCGGGAATGCATTTGAAAGTGATAAAAAAAAATGTTTTGAGGCTGGAATGGATGATTTTATCTCAAAACCGATTGATCCTGATTTACTGGCACAAAAAATCCGTTCCAATTTGAAAAACACAGCCCCCATTACAAAAAAAGATCCTCCTGAAAAACCAAAAGAAGAAAAAATAACAATTGATATCAAAACTGAATCATCACCAGAACTATTATCTGATGCAGGTGTTCAAACAGACCAATGTTTTAATAAGGAAGATTTGTTTGAAAGATTTGGAAATGATAAAAACCTTATTGAACTTGTACTAAATTCTTTTCTACAGGAAGCACCAGGATTGATTGAAAAAATTGAGCAGGCAATCAATGAAAATGATCTTGAAGGTGTGCAATTAAGTTCCCATGCCCTGAAAGGGTCTGCTGCAAATCTCAGCGCAGATTTGCTGAGAAAAGCTGCTTTGGGAATGGAAACCCAGGCAAAAGCCCAAGATTCAGATTCTTTTTTTTCATCACTGGAGTTGATCCAAATTGAATATAAAAGGTTTGTCAGGGAAGCCAAATTATGATCACTGCCGAAGAATTATCAATCCTTGTCGTGGATGATACACAAAGCATGCGGTTAACCCTCCAGGGAATGCTTAAAAGTTTATCAGTTGGAAAAAATGTATGGCTTGCCGAAAATGGGGAAGAGGGTCTGAAAATTCTGGATACGACAAAATGTGATCTGGCGCTCCTTGACTGGAATATGCCGGTTATGAATGGATTTGAAATGCTTGAGGTAATTCGGAATGATAAACGTTTTGAAGATTTGCCGGTTATTATGGTGACTGCCGTAACGACTACGGATAATATCTTCCAGGCGGCTAAGATGGAAATAGATGCATATCTTGTGAAACCACTAACACTTCTTACTCTTGATGAGAAAATAAAGGCAGTTGTTCAAAAGATCAATGATCCGGACCCGGAAACTATGTGCCGCTTAAAGGCTAGCGAGTTGGCGAATCAAGGGGAGTATGACGCTGCCATTGAACACATTAAAATCGCCCTTTCTCATAATCCTTCTTCCTCAAGGCTTATGCGCCGGTTAGGATTTTTATATCTCAATATCAAAAAAGATGACATGGCTGAAAAGTGTCTGCTAAAGGCAGTGTCGATGAACGAATACGATACCATTACAAGAGCTCATCTTGCCGATTATTATACCAATAAAAATGAAATAGAAAAGGCCGGCAAATTTTATCTTGAAATTCTGTCATTAAGCACACATTATCATGGCCGGGCACAGGATCTGGCAAAACGTCTGCTGATAACAGGTTACAGAAGTCTGGCACTGGATATTCTCTCAAAAGTAATCACCAGCTCAAGAAAGCAGGATGCAACAAGGGAGGCTGTCATTAATTTATGCCTTAGCCACAATGAATTTGAATATGCTCAAGTTTTACTTGAGCAAAATTTCAAAGCAGATCCTTCAAATTATGATATCCTTTACAGAATAGGACTTATACAAAAACAGTTTGGCCACTGGAAAAAGGCTTTGAAGTGTTTTATTGAGGTTGATTATAACACCCAGAACCATGTTGAGGCAAAACTTCAAATTACAAAAATATACTATAGAAATGGACAACGCCTTATCGCAGATGACTATCTGGATCAGATCCTCAGGATAGACCCTGAAAATAAAGAGGCAATTGCCCTTAGAAATAAAATGTAGCCAAGTGAGTACTTTTGCCAATCTTCAAAAGGTTTTCAGGAAAATCGGCAGATGCAATGTACAAAAGGTCGAAAGAATAAGTTTCCCTTGTCATTTTATCCCATATCACCTAAATAGTGCCTGACCGAAAACCCATATTTGGATGAGTGGGTTTTCGTTCAAAGACTAAATAGTGCTTTTTACTTTTATATATAAGGATATTCATGCCCTGGACAGGTGAATTAATTGCCATTGGCACTGTATTTTGCTGGACAATCAGTATTCAGTTTTTCGAAGCTGCATCCAAAAGAGTAGGGGCAGTTCCCGTCAATATCATAAGGCTCACTGTTGCCCTTATTCTTTTCAGTCTTTATTTATTTTTCCGGCACGGCTATATCCTGCCCGCTCAATTTCCAGCCCACGCCTGGTTTTATCTTTCTCTTTCCGGGATTATCGGTTTTTTCATAGGTGATATTTTGCTTTTCAAAGCCCTTGTTGAAAATGGACCAAGGGTTACCATGCTTATCTTTAGTCTGTCCGCACCCATAGCAGCTTTAATCGGCTGGTCATTATTAGACGAGGTGTATGTCCTTCACCAATGGGCGGGCATGTTTGTCACCCTTTTTGGAGTGGGGATTGTCATACTTGAAAGAAATCAAAAAGCATCAAAACTAAAAATCAGAGGCATCACATTAAAGGGAACTCTATTTGGATTTGGTGCCATGCTTGGACAGGCCTGCGGATATATCTTAAGCAAAACCGGCATGCAGACGGAATCAGGATATCTGGACCCATTTTCTGCAACCCAGATCAGGGCGCTTGCTGCCTTTATGTGTTTTCTTATTTTCTTTACCGTCACTGGAAAATGGGGAATGGTTAAGACAGCAGTAAAAGACAAAAAGGCTGTCGTCTTTACAACCATTGGTTCAGTCATCGGCCCTTTTTTAGGGGTTTCTCTCTCCCTTATGGTCCTTCATTATCTTACAACGGGTGTGGCCTCTACATTTCTCTCTCTTGTTCCGGTTTTCATCATCCCTTTTTCAATTTTCCTTCACAAAGAACATGTCTCCATAAGAGCCTTTGCCGGAGCAGTGATTGCAGTATCCGGTATTTATCTTTTGATGATGTAGATCATCGGCTTGATTGAACCCATTATTCTTCGCCTGCGAAAAAAAGACAGGTTTCAGTTGATTGCAGGAGAACGAAGATTAAGAGCGATTAAAGCGTATACGAATATGACGATGATTCAGACAAAGCAAAGATATAAAAAGCATATCTGAACCAAAGCGCTGGCAAAACTTGAAAAGGTATCTGACAGGGCTTTTCACGACCCAAATATTTAAAATTTTTTAAAGACCTTTTCTGCCTCATGAAAGAACATTCAAAACCCTCTACCCGTATGGCCTTTTTAAATGCAGGTAAAAAGATGATTATTGTAATTGGTTTCATTGTGCCCTTGTTGGCTGAGTGGATATTTCAATGCTATAAAATTTATTTTTTAGATTTCTTGACAAAAAGCACATACTTATCCTATAAAATTTGAAGTGTTGAAGGCTTTGGGGGATTGTAAAGGTTTGATATATTGCCCGTTCAGCAACTGACATACGCCATGAGTTGATCTTGAGTTACTATGAATTTTATTCACACCTCGACTACATCTTGCTTTTGGTTCTGATATTGATCTCTTAAGAAAGAAGAACGCGGTCCTACATATCCTGCAGCAGGCATCATTAGGAAACCAAAACAGTACGGCAATGGTTCTCCATTAAGCGTTAATATATGAATCCAACTTTAAGGAGGTTGACATGATTACATCAGGGAAAATAACATTACTAAGGTTGATGGGCTCATTAACATTGTTGCTGGGTGTTTTTTTGCTGAGCGGGTGTGTCAGTCCCTCTGAGACAGGTTATGTTAAATCTGAAGTGACTACCACACAAGGGGTCTCTGTTGAGCAGGCACAGGCGGTGAGATACGATGGCCCACAGGCCAGGATTACCGTGGGTGATTTCCAGGTCAAAGCGGCCAAGGCACCGGGTGAAATTGGTGATGGCCTGAGAGAAATGCTTGTTACATCCCTTTTTAATACCAATCACTTTATTGTGCTTGAACGACAGGCAATTAAGGATATTCTGCTGGAGCAGGATCTTGGTGCAAGCGGGAGGGTTATTAATGAAACTGCCGCACCAACTGGAAAACTCGAAGGTGCTGAATTGATGGTTTACGGTGTTGTTTCAGAATTTGAAATGGAAGCCTCCGGGTCAGGGATCAGTCTTGGCCTATCAAGTCTCCCCTTCAATATTGGTGCCGGATCCAAAAACTGCCACATGGCCATAGATCTAAGAGTTGTTGATACATCTTCGGGAAGAATCGTTTTTGCTGCAAGAAGCAAGGGACAGGCTTCTGACTTTAATATTCGATTGGGTGCAAATATAAAAGCCGGGAATACAAGGATGCCGATATCGCTGGGTTCTTTTAAGAACACACCAATGGAAAAGGCGATCCGGGTCTGTATTGACCGCTCAGTGGAATATCTGGTTACAAAAACTCCTCCCAAGTATTACCGCCATTAAAATCCAGAAATTTAATGGTACTGCCTTTAATTATTACAAAACAGAGGGATAAAGGTTATCCGGGGTTAAAAAAATGAAAAAATCAGCAAGTATCTTAGGGATCATAATTGTTCTTTTAATTGGAACCCCGGCATTGTCTGAAGAAAAAGATGCCGCTGCCACAACAATGACGACAAAAAATTATATTGCAACCGACCAGAAATGGGCGTTGGTTAATGCAAACGTCAGCGCGATTCGCATGGAAATGGAAAGGCTGAGAAACTTGCGCTGGGATCTAAAAATCATTTTAAATGTTATTGAAGACGGTATTGAATTTATCCAGAAAAAAACAAGTTTGAGCAGTGCCCAGCGAATGGCTCTGAATGCTCGTATCCCCTTAAATCGTGGCAGGATCTATAAAAATGATACTATGATTACAGATGTTCTCGGTGCTGTTCCTTTAAATCTTGGTGATGCAAAAATGATGATAAGTCATCTGTTGAGTCGTATTGAAGATACGATTCAACAAAATGAGAAGGAACTTAAAACCAAAGAAAAAGAAAGTTATCAATTGAGCCGAAAATTATCTGATCTGGAACGATCCGTGGAATCTGAATTCAAGGAATCCGGAACTGCTACCCCATGGGAGACTGGCCTTCCCAGAATCACTGACAAGGAACTATATGATCGATATACTCAAAAAGACAGGTTGAGGCAAGAAGAAGTTGACAGCCGTCGTCAATACGATCTGGAAAGAATGTGGTACAAGAACAGCTATTCGCCTGGCATTTATGGTCAGTTTGGAGATGAGACCGGTTTTTCCCCCAATCATTCGGACTACCGGCCCAATGCCTTACTCATTGAGTTACGGGGTCTGGATAAAAGAACAACATGCCGCCAATGCTACCCTTTTAGTTCTTCAATGGAAAGACAATGGATTCTCAACCAATTGAACCAGGCAGCTCGCGATAAAGAAGAACTGCCCTGTGTTGGTGATATTGAATCATTTAAAGTTCTAAATAATTTTACCAGTATGAGTCTTTGCTTTCAGCAGTTATACTGAACCCTGGATATGGGGTATCCATGAGCCTTATGAGAAGAAAAACCAATACCTGGAAACATATATTTTTTCACTTCATTTTTTGCATTGCCATCATTTATCCCTGCTTGGTCCAAGGTTCAGAAGAATCACCAGTTGTCAAACCGTTTAAAGACGAACAATCTGCACTAAATCAAATTAAAAACAATCCCAGTCCACAAAATTTTCAGGCACTTTCCAGGATCCGCATGAGGCATGCCTTAAGGCTTTCAAAAGCTGCGGATAAAAAAGGTGAGATAGATCTTTATATCCTGGCCCTCTCCTATGCCGGGTCAGCCACCCAACTGACACCTGACAACCCTGAATGCTGGTTTCTACTATCGGTTCTACACTGGCAGATGAAAGAAAATCCATGGTCTTTAATGATGGCGGAAGATGCGGCAGAGAAAGCAGTTGATCTGGACCCTGCGGACCATGTCGCACGACTTCTCTTTGCCAGGATTTTATATAATCAAAAAAAATTTTCCTCAGCCCTTGATCAGTTTGAAACAGTGATGTCGGCCGGAAAGCTAACAATAGAGGATGAAAAGCTGGTCGGTCTGATGAGCAGCGCCTATGTGATAGATTTCCAGGTCCTAAGAGGTATAAAGTTTTATCAGCGGCTTTTGAATGAGCATCCAACGAAGGAAAGTGCCAGGATTGCACTCGCCATTCTTCTTTATCACGATAATAGAAAAACTGAAGCTCAAAAACACCTTGCACAGATTGCAGACCAAAAGAGTGCTCGCAAGCATAATCGTGAATATGCTCAAACACTTTTAAACCATTGGCGCAATGGGGAGAAAGGCCAATGAGAAAGACGGATTCAAAACGCATTGCCGCGTGGCTGGTCATTTCATTGATCTTATTTTTACCGGTGACTGCTCCTTGTGAGGATAAAATTTCGGCTAAAGATAAATATAATATCGGCAGATCGGTGAAACCCACTCCACCTAAGGTGGTTAATAGACCCTATGACTGGTCTGTGAAAACAAAAGATACAGAAGACCTTTTGAGAGATAAACTTGACAAGTTGGATGTCAAGGCAAAGTCCTCTCAATATAAAAACGCCTTGAAAAAAACCCTGGCTGACTCAAACAAATGGAATTTAGAACGCCTCAAGGATATTAAGTCATTTAAAGAAAAAGCAGGGGTGGGCGGTTTGGAAATGACGGGAACGCCTCCGGGGGTCAAGGGGTATTGCGGTATTTTAAGTGATGCAGAACACGTCAATGTGGATGGTGTCAAATTTAATAAAATTGTTAAAACTGCTGAAAACATGGGATACACAACCGAGGTGACAGGCGACCGTGTTTTTATTAAAGAACTGAACGCTGAATTTTACAGAGGGCCCACAGCCTACCCTTCCCCGAGCGGCGGCAGTGCTGCTGAACTGGAAATGGGTGCAAAACTTTATGACAAAGAATACGCTGGCGGCATGAAGGTCAAGTACGACCCTAAAACAGGGAAACCCTGGCGGGTGAAATACGACCCAAAGACCGGAAAGGAAATCCTGAATTTTACCGAAGGTCCTGTCAAGGTAGAGGCCTGGGACAAACATCTTTATACCAAGGATTTGGTTAAAAAGGGAGGCTATACACTTAACAAAGATGTAATGGCATGGAAAAAAAATGATTGGCGGACTGCCGGAAAAATGACCAGCCGGATGATGGGAAACGGCGGGATTGTCGACCAGGAATTTTTAAACAAATGCAAACAACTCAAAGAAAGGGTTCCCCCGGAGGCATTGGGGCTTGTTACCCCTGCACAGAAAAAAGCATTTTTTGACAAAGTACAAAAATATAACAACCTGGCATACCAGAATACTAAAAATATTTACCAGGCAAAAACCAATACCATGAACAACAGGGTCAAAACAACGGCCAAAAATTATGAACGTGTCTTGAAAGGAGGAAATAAAGGCGCCATTGCCAAGGCCAAAAAAGCGCTAAAAAATGCCAAAACCAATGCATTTAATTATAGTACCAAACACCACTATGCTAACAAGAGCATTACAAGGCAACCGGGCGGATCTGCCAACCTGATGAAAATGGAAAGGACAAAATCTTTTCAGTTCAAGGGAAGTAAAACAACAGTAAGCGTCCAGATTTCTCCAAAGGGAAAAATCAGCTACCTGAACGCAAAAACCGGAGCGATCGTTCCTGACAGCAAAGTCAGGGAAATGGTCTTGAAAAAATCTAAAATGACTACGATAAAAACTTCCAAGCCGGTCAGCGGACTCAAAACTACGGCAGGTAAAGTTCTTGGAAAGGGTATGACAACCTTAAATTATCTTATGATCGCCCATATGCTCTATTCCGGAGCCACCAAGGGGGCGGAAAAGGCTATAGAACATACCGATGCTGATGAAAGTGCCCTAAAGACCCTTGGCAGACTCCTTTTGTATGAAACCGTATATGCAATCGGTCTTGGGAAAGGGCTGGAGATGGGTGCCCAGGCAAACGAGGACACATGGAATGAGTATTACCAGGATGACGCGGCAGGAAAAGACCCAAGTGCTCTGTGGGCTTATGTTCGCGGTTATAGGTATGGGGTTCATTATTTTGCTGAAGACTTAGCGAATTTTAAAGCTCTGGAGGAAAAATACCTCGACTTTGAAGGTCTTCAGGTGGATATGCAGTTGATGGCCCTGGCTGAGAAACAGGCTCTTCACATGGAATCCAGGGTTCGGCAGAAAAAGTGGGACAAGGAAGTAGAAGCCGTATTAAAGGACTTAAAATTGTTTCTCAGCAATGAACCCGAATCTATGACCGACGAGCAAAAAGAAATGCTGGAACATGACAGGATGCAGACTGCCTGGGAAAGTGCCGTGGGAAAAGGCTTGCTCGATAAAGCTCAGTACGAACAATTTAAAAGAGGGTATAATAAACTAACTGGTCAATATGACCCTGAATTAGCAGCAAAAAAACCAATTGTTCCGGACCAAAAAACTGTTTCTAAGGAGAAAAAGCCACCAAAAAAGAAACGAAATATTGCCAATATGATTAAGATTGACGTTTCAAAAGAAGAAAATTTAGACCAATATGATAAATCAGATTATACGTACACATTTCAAATCGGTTTTAAAGAAAATCTCAAGGATAAATATTCGCTTATTTCCCCAAAGGCAGTAACCTTTCAAAAACAGGTAACAAAGGCCGCAGGTGCCGTAATCAGTCAGCAGGACATAAAACTTTACACCATTGATGACGTCCTGGACATTTTTTACCGGGATCATGATCTTCTTCCGGAACTGAATTTGCAGGTAACTATGCCTGACAAAACCATCATTTCCAATTCCCCATTCGGGCTGGGTTGGAAAGGGGTCATCTTTGAGCAGGACACCTCTTTTACTTATGAGTATTTAAATGCCACATATCAAATAAAGAAAAAAAGAGCAGACATTGCAAAGCTTGAGCGAAAGTCAAAACAAAAATTGAAAGATTTGAAGAAGTGGAGATCAGATAGTCGTACATCATTGATACGAGGTAAACAATCAAGAATTGCCGGGCTTGAAGGCGCTATTAAGCGCTGCTTTGAGGGAAACTCTTCTATCCTGGAAATGCATGATCTGAATGGCTTAGAAGCATATGAAGGCAAACCTTATTATAGGGAAACCATTATCGAGAGTGACGACGGTAAGCATAAAACAACAAGCTTGGTGCAGGATGTTGCAAAAGGGTATGATTGGGATCGTTACAAAGGTGATCCAAAAGCTACCTGCAAAAGGGCACAGGATATTAAAAAATATGAAAGTGGCAAAAGTATTGATTTTTCAGACCTTGACCGCAGATACCAGCGTGATCAAAAAAAGATTCTTAACCAAAAAGAAAAAGGGCTGCGCACTCTGGGTCAGGAAAAACTGAATAGTCAAAATAAACGTCAGGAGATCATCCATAATGCCACAACTGAAAGCCATAATTTTCTCTCCGATAAAACAAATACAACACCTGAAAGTTCAAAGAACTATTCTATTTTAAATGGAGAATGCACTATCCTTAAAAGCTACCTTCACGGGTTTAAAGATGAACACTTACAAGCAGTGAAATTTAAGGTGTTTTTCCCTCCAGCCCAGCCGGTATGGGGGGATGAGATACCCGGACCCCTGGGTTATCTTCAGGCAGGAAAAACGATTTTTCCGATTCTTTCCATGCAGGATGAATTCACTGTGGCAGTAAGAAACACAGAAGATGGCGGAGCCCTTGCCGCCTATAAAATTCCGATTGTCGGCAAAAATTATTTAAAGTTCCTGAGCCGGGAAGAAAAAAAATGGGAAGAAAAACGTAATTCCCTGAACGGGAAAGTGGGACGGTTTTTATCTGGATTTACTGAAAATATCATTGATTGTCCCCCCCGGCACCGCCAGAAGATGGATAACCAATTAGAGAATATCACACAGATGTTTTTCCCTGAGGGAGTCGATTCCTATGCTGTCTACTTTGATAGCTTTGGCTTGCTTGAAGAATATCTAACCGCTATTCAAACCACACGTGACAGCTTATTACAAAAGAGCATAAAAGTGCTGCAGAAAATCGAAACCACCTGGGAAAATCTTTTTGATAAAGCCGGCGAAATATTTAATCACCAGGCAACCCAGTTGGAACTTGAACACGATGAGTGTCAAAAATCTCAAGCCGCTGCACCGAATCTGGATGATATCCTGGAAGGAGAAAATGGAACCGGCAGTGATTCACCTGAATTTGCCGGCAATTGGGTGGACAATTCCAATGTTAAAAAAGGCTTACCTGGCCCACCATCCGGATGGGTTGATACACCATCAGACAATACGTCGGAAAGTTCCACTGGTTCTTCTTTAAATGCGCCCTTAGATTATAGGTATTCAAGCAAAGAAAAAAAATCTTCAGTTAAAAGAGATCCAAATCCGGATCTGGAAAGGATCTTCAACGAGATCAATATAGAGGCAAGAAGAGCCCTGGATGCGATGAATCTTAAATATGACTGTGCCGCAAGGGTTAAAAAGCATCATGTCAACCTTTCCAAACTTCTGGATCAAATGATGGACATACTTAAATCTGTTAATGTGAGAAAAGATGTTCGTCCTGATCTTAGAAAAAAAATCGCCCAATGGTCAAAGGATAATATGATATCGCACCAGGGTTTTTTATCCAAATCAAAAGAGGTTGGGAAAATGAAAATCCCGGCCATGCCCACTGGAAAATTGCAACCTAAAATTCAAAAACGATACCAGGATCACCGGAATAAAATAAAAAATATGAAAAAACTTTATCGCATGAATACAGTGGTTTACAAAAATAATCTCAAACGATTTTCAATCATCAATAAACTGGTGGGCGGCACGGGAAAAGCCAAGGCAAAATCAACTTCAACCTATGATTCCCACGAAAATGATGTCTATCAAAAGACGAGAAAAATGATAAAAGACCTTGAAAATGATTTTGATAAATAGTCGTGGTGTAAAGGAGAATTTAATGAAACTGTATGATGGATCAATAACTTCCGGCACGGTTATCGCATTGAACTCATGTCATTTGCTTTTTTGTTTGTCCATTCTCATCTGTCTGTTGTCTCCTTTTAACGGTTACGCGGTTCAAGCACCAAAAGGCTGGAATATTCTAAATAGCGGTAATGATCAAAATAAGTTTCTTGAAATAAATGAAGAACAAAACTATTTCACGGCGCAAGTGGGAAAAGACAGCCTACTGGGTTTGCAAAAATCTTTTTCAGGGGATGTCCAAATTGTTTCCAAGGTTACGGACACGCCCCGAACTAAAGGGACTTCTTGGGGTGTTTTCCTGTCTACCCAAGGGGGTGCAAATTTCAAAATTTTAAGGATCAGCACTGACAAAGGTGTGGTCATCCGTTTTACCATTTCATCAAATAAAACGGTTCATGGGAAAAAGGAAATTCAATGGAATAAGGGTGATGCCATTCTTATTTTGGAACGTAAAGGGGATCATTTTTCCGGTATTGCCAGAAGCCTTGACGGCAGTATAAACACCAAAGTTGGAACAATGGAGTGGCCTGACCTTTCCGCCCGGGGATCGGGTGGAATCATTACCATTTATAAGGACAGCATAAAAAATGGTCCGCCAAAAGAAACCTTTGTATTTTCAGATCTTACTCTGGGACCGCCGGTAGAAAAGGAACAAGCCAATGCGATGATTCAATCATCCCCTCCTGCAACCCGTAAATTACAAAACAACACGAATCAGCACCAGACAACACAACCCAGGGTATCCATTCAAGATCTCTACAATCGATATGACGAAAGAGAACAAGGCCGCTCACAGCAGGTACAAGGAGGCGGTTACGGCTCGACTGACGAGAGGATGAACCTGGAAACTCTCATGGAAGAACTGGGCAATATGGAAACACATCCCCAATAAAAGATAATTTCCGACAAAAAAGACATGAGAAACAAATTTGATAACAATTAGATTACCGGTTGCCCGTATATTTTTCAATTTATTGATAGTAAATCGTATACCATGAAAATTTGAGTGATATGCGGCCAGATTAATAAAAAATTTTGTATTAAAGCTCGGTACATGTTGCACCAGTGTAATGCTGAGAGCCTATTTCAGTTTTTAATACTTTTATTCTCCAACCTTTTCTAGGTTAAAAGCATATTTGAAATCATTGCCAGGATTGTAATCCAAAGACTTATCTTGTATAATATACGTTAATGAACAAAGAATACACATTTTAAAGATACTATAGTCAATCATGTTTCTGCCCACAACAAAAGATGAGGTAAAAAAGCTCAACTGGAGCCGGCTTGATGTAATTCTTGTGACAGGGGACACCTATATTGATTCCCCTTTTATGGGCATATCCATCATAGGAAAAGTTCTAGTGGATCAAGGACTTCGTGTGGGCATCATTGCTCAGCCTGACATGGAAAATAAAACTGATATTGCAAGACTCGGGGAACCCGCTCTTTTCTGGGGAATTTCCGGGGGCTGTGTAGACTCTATGGTGTCAAATTACACTGCCACAAAAAAAAGAAGAAAAAAAGATGACTATACTCCAGGTGGTTATAATAACCGACGTCCTGACAGGGCCGTGATTGCCTATTCTAATCTTGTCAGAAAATACTTTAAAAACACCTGCCCCATCGTCCTGGGTGGAATTGAAGCCAGCCTGAGACGAATAGCCCATTATGATTTCTGGTCAAACAAGATTCGAAGGTCCATCCTTTTTGATGCAAAGGCAGATTTTCTCTTGTTTGGTATGGCCCACAACTCCATTGTCAAATTCGCAAATGCATTAAAAGACAATAAAAACCCTGAGGATTTGAAGGGTCTTGCATTTATTTCAAAGGAAAAAAAGGGGAAAGAACTGCCCTCTTTTGAAGCGGTTCAAAAAAACAGAGAAGACTATATTAAAAGTTTTCACACGTTTTATGAAAATAATGATCCCATAACAGCCCAAAGGCTTTGTCAACAACACAATGACCGCTATCTGGTTTTAAATCCGCCGGAATTTTATAGTACCACAAAAGAACTTGACCATATCCATTCTCTCGGTTTTGAAAGAGATCTACACCCGTTTTATAAAAAATTTGGAACGGTCAAAGCGCTTGCAACCATCCGATTTTCAATTCCCACCCATTATGGATGTTATGGTGAATGTAATTTTTGCGCTATTTCTATTCACCAGGGCCAAACAATAAGGTTTCGAAGTGAAGATTCCATTATAAATGAAGCAAGAGCTATTTCACAACTGGAAGATTTTAAAGGATATATCACGGATCTTGGAGGACCCACTGCAAATATGTACGGGTTTGAATGCAAAAAAAAATTAAAAAAAGGGGTGTGTAAAGATAAGCGCTGTCTTTTTCCTGAACCCTGCAAAAGCCTTGCCCCTGATCATTCAAAACAGATGATGCTCATTCAAAAAATTGAGAAACTGCCTGGCATTAAAAAGGTCTTTATCAGTTCGGGGATCCGTTATGATCTAATATTAAATGACAAAAAATTTGGTGGTACATACCTTGAAAAAATTGTAAAAGACAATGTTTCAGGTCAAATGAAAATAGCGCCGGAACATACGATGCCTCATGTTCTAAATTTAATGGGCAAACAGAATATTGACCTGCTCTTACAATTTAAAAATAAATTTGATGAAATATCTAAAAAAGCCGGCAAAAAACAATTTCTAACCTACTATTTAATTGCTGCCCACCCAGGGTGCAATATAAAAGACATGGCTGCATTAAAAGAATTTACCACTCAAAAGCTTAAGATGACGCCTGAACAGGTTCAGATTTTTACCCCATCCCCTTCAACCTATTCAACTCTAATGTATTATACGGGTTTAGACCCTTTTTCCATGACCCCAATATTTGTTGAGAAAAATCCTGTCAATAAAGAAAGACAAAAACAAATTGTCACGAAAAAAAGAGCAAAGCAAGATGTTAAGACAAAAAAAACTGTTATAAAGAAACCTGATAAACGATAATATTATTAAAATTTATTTTAGGCTGATTTCCATTTTCACAGGATTATGATCTGAATGCTCAAAATTAAGATAAATGCCCTGGACCTGTTTGACTTCAATATTCGGTGACACAAGGAAAAAATCGATCACCGTTGTAAGGGTTGTCTTTTGATCATATGGAGCAACCAGACGTCTATTGGTTGGAATCTTACTATCATAAACCCAGTTCCATTGGGCAAGATAATCTTTTTCAATATCCATACGATTTTCATTATCCATGGGGTTTAGTTTAAATTCAGGGTTAAAATCCGGCGGGCATTGGTTCCAGTCTCCACCAACGATCACATAATTGCCTTTTTCATATTCCTGGGTTAAAAAACTTTTAAGATATGCCATCTGGTTTGTTCTTAGTGTTCCATCATCATAGGCAGAGTTATGAGTGTTAATCACCAGCAATTGTTTACCTTGATCAAGCCTGTATCTTGATACAAGGAAACACCTGTCCAGCATAAACAATCCCTGGGGCCATGCATAATTGCCAGGAAAAGAATGCCTTGTAACCTTTAAGGGCTCAAACCGGGCAATGGTCTGTAAACCTGATAAAACATTCCCAAGGGGATCAGACGGTGGAACAGGCACAAAAAAAACATCGTAATTTTTACCAAAACTTGAATGGAATCGGGGAAAGATATTCGCTGTTTTTAAATACCCATTAATGGAATAACTTCGCTTTGATTTTTTGTCTACTTCCTGCAATAAAAAGAAATCAATATCATTTTGCTGTGCAAGAAATGTCTCAACGGCTGATATGTTTTTTTCCACGATTTGCCTTTTCGATCTCACCTGTTTTCCGCCATCATAGAAAAAATCCATGTCCCGACCCAAACCTCCATATCCAATGTTCCAGATCAAAAGTTTGTAATTTTTTTGTGTTGAAATTGCCTTGGCATCCTGTTTTTCAAACACCACAGCCGTTGGATCAGGTTGATAGTCTGAAAGGGTTGCATAGCCTATCAGACCGACAAAAGCCAATACTAAAATACAAATGAGCCCGAAAATTATCTTTATTATTTTTTTCATAAACAAAACATAAAATATTCGTTTATCATAGTCAATGTTCAAAATAATTTATATTCAAAATAATTTAATGCGATTTAAAAATTTATTGACAAATAATTTGTAATGGTTTAACCATTGACATTATAGAATACTATAAGAATAGCATAACTATTCTTTTTAAATAGCAGGAGCGAAAATGACAAAAAATAGAATCAACACCCACCCGATTTTAGATGTTCCAAAAAAAGATGTTGTCTCTTTTTACTGGAACAAATCAAAGCTTATTGGCAAAAAGGATGAAATGATCTCATCTGCGCTTTTTGCAAACAACATCAAAATATTCGGTCATCACCATAAAGACGGTTCTGCCCAGGGAATTTTTTGCGCCAATGGCCAATGTGCAAAATGCACGGTCATTGCCAATGACATACCTGTTAAAGCCTGTATGACCCCTGTCAAAGAAAATATGATTGTAAAAAGTGTTAAAGGACTACCTGTATTGCCGGATGTGGATGGGAACCCTGAAATCAGCGAAATTGAACACATAGCCATAGATGTACTCATCATTGGCGGCGGACCTGCAGGATTGTCTGCATCCATTCAATTGGAAGAACATAAGATCAACACCATTCTTGTGGATGATAAAGATGTGCTTGGCGGCAAGCTTGTTTTGCAGACCCATAAATTTTTTGGTTCCCAAAAAGACTCCTATGCCGGCATGCGTGGCATGGATATCGGTCGTATGCTGGCTCAAAAAGTAGAAGATTATACTTATATTAATGTATGGAGAAACAGCACTGCGCTTTATGTATTTAATGACAAAAAAGTGGGGATATTAAAAGACGGGGTCTATAAAATTGTCACCCCGAAAGTCATTTTAAATGCTGCCGGAGCCAGGGAAAAATTTTTAAGGTTCAAAGGCAATTCATTGTCAGGGGTATATGGTGCCGGGGCCTTTCAGACCCTCGTGAACCGGGATCTTGTCAAACCCACGGAAAAACTCTTTATCATCGGCGGCGGTAACGTGGGTATTATTGCAGGGTACCATGCTTTGCAGGCCGGCATAAATGTTGTGGGGCTTGCAGAAGCTCTTCCCCAATGCGGGGGATACAAAGTTCATGAAGACAAGCTCAAACGGCTTGGTGTTCCCATATACACTTCCCATTCCATTGTATCGGCCAATGGTAAAGAATCTGTTTCTTCTGTTACCATAGCCGGGATCGACAAGAACTTTAAGGTCATTGAGGGCACCCATAAAACCTTTGAATGTGACACTATCTTGATCGCCGTGGGTCTTGAATCGGTTTCAGAATTTACTCAGGAAGCTGAATCTGCAGGCATCAAGGTGTTTTCTGCAGGTGATGCATCCCAGATTGCCGAAGCATCTTCCGCCATGTTCAATGGTAAAATTGCAGGTGTAAAAGTTGTTCAGCACTTCAAGCCTGATGCAAAACAAATCCCTGAATCCTGGTATGAAAAAGCAGATATTTTAAAATCTCATCCAGGGCCTGTTCAGGAAATTAAAGCCTTGATGGATGAAGACGGAATCTTCCCTGTGATTCACTGCAAACAGGAAATACCCTGTAACCCATGCAGCACTGTGTGCCCGGAAGACTCTATCCATATGCAGGGAGATCCCATTAAAGGGCTGCCCAAATTTGACGGCAAATGCAAAGGATGCATGAAATGCCTTGCCATCTGCCCGGGGCTTGCCATAACCCTTGTGGATTACAGAAAAGACCGGGAAAACCCTGTGATTTTTCTCCCCTATGAAATTTCAAACTTTGAAGTTAAAAAAAATGATGAAATTGATCTTGTGGATGTGGACGGCAAATCATTAGGAACCTATAAGGTCCTTGGGGCCAGGGCAACAAAAGACAGCGACCGCACCCAGATTGTAAGGGTAAGGGTGCCAAAAAAGATTGCTAAAAAAGTTGTGGCCTTTACCATTCAAAAAAAAGAAGTTACCAAAAAATTGACTAAAAAAATCCCCCATGAGCATATCCAGGATGATGAGGTCGTCTGTCTGTGTGAAAGGGTAACTGCAGGTCAGATCAGGGAACTTGTTAAAAAAGGTATTACAGATATGAACCAGATAAAATCCCTTTCAAGAGCCGGCATGGGACCTTGCGGGTACAAGACCTGTGAAAACCTTATGAAACAGATCTTCTGGGCTGAAAAGACGGCCAAAGAAGATATTGTTAACAATGTTCGACGTCCCCTTTATGTTGAAGTTCCCCTGGGCAAATTTGCCAATGGAGGTCAATAATGAAAAATTATGATGTCATCATTATTGGTGCAGGCTCTATTGGAGTTCCGGCTGCCATGTCCCTGGCTCAAAACAAGGTAAAAGTCCTAGTCATTGATGCACTTGCATCACCGGGTCAGGGCCAGAACAAAAAAGCCATCGGTGGAATCAGGGCCACCCATTCTGATAAAGGTAAAATCCTAACCTGCAAGAGAAGTATTGATATCTTTTCAACCTGGGAAGAAACCCATGGTGATGATATCGGATGGATTCAGAACGGATACAGTTTTCCTGCATATACGAATGAAGATGCCGAAAAATTAAAGAATTTAATGAAAATTCAGAAATCCTTTAACCTGGATATCGACTGGTTAACCCCTAAAGACTATCTTAAAATAGTTCCCGGAATTAACAAAAAAAACCTGAAAGGAGCCACCTATTCTCCCAAAGATGGCAGTGCATCACCTCTTTTAGCCATAAATGCCTTTTATTTTAAAAGCCTTGAATATGGTGCTCAATATAAATTCAAGGAAAAGGTTTTGGCCATCTCAATTTCAAATGATGAAGAGATACAAATAAAAACCGACAAAGGAGAATACAAAGCCGCAAAGGTAATCAATGCCGCTGGTAATTATGCCCAACAGGTTGGCCAATTGATCGGCCTTGATTTTCCCGTGGAGCCCGACAGCCATGAAGGTGCAATAACAGAACCTGTTCAAAGATTTTTCGGTCCAATGATCGTTGATTTAAGACCTTCTCAGGATCCTGCGACCCAGGATTCAGCCAATTTTTATTTTTACCAGAATAATGAAGGTCAGGTAATTTTCTGCCTGACTCCCAAGCATTTGATGAAAGGGACAGCCAGTGAAGCCACATCAGTATTTCTCCCCCAGGTGGCAAAACGAATGGTGGCTCTCTTTCCAAAACTGGCCAATCTTAAGGTCAGACGAACCTGGAGGGGACAATACCCCATGACACCTGACGGCTTCCCCATAGTAGGAGGGACAAAAGAATTTCCTAATTTTATTAATGCGATCGGCATGTGTGGCCAGGGCTATATGCTAGGCCCGGGGCTTGGAGAATTGTTGACAAGGATAGTGACTTGCCAATTGACACAAGATGATATAGATGTTTTAAAACATTTTAATTTATATAGAGATTTTTCAGGAATAGAACAATTTAAATAGGCATCATCCAATAAGGACTGAAAATGTTTAAAAAAGCCAAACAAACCCGAGTATTTCAAGATGTGGTGGAACAGATACAGGGTGCCATAATTGATGGTAAATTGGCTCCCGGTTCCAAACTTCCGCCGGAACGGGAATTAAAAGACATGTTCAACACCAGTCGCGGGACCTTAAGGGAAGCTTTAAGAGTGCTTGAGCAAAAAGGGCTCATTGAAATCAAGCTGGGTGTTTCAGGCGGGGCCATTGTCAAACGTATTGATGCCGAACCCATTGTCGAATCCCTGGCCCTTTTAATCCGTTCAGGAGGTGTTTCGCTTGAACATCTTGCAGAATTTCGAATCAAAACCGAGGGCAGTCTGGTAGAACTGGCTGCCCTGCGAGCCACAAAAAAAGATATCGCAAAACTGGAAACACTGTTTAATCGCGCAAAAGTCTATTATGAAAAAAATGACTGGGAAAATTTTCTAAAGACGGATGAAAAAATGCACACCTATATCGGTATCATGACCCGGAACCCTGTGTTCCAGTTTGTGCAGAAAACCATCCATGACAATATTCATCAGTATTATGCTGAATACCTTCCCATGAATAAAAAAAGAACCCTTGAAAACCTCACAGACTTTGAAAAAATTATTGATGCCATGAAAATAAATGATGCAAAAACAGCTTCTGCCATTATCATGGATCATGTTAAGCGGTTTAGCGACAAAATGCAGGAAAAAACAAAGGATAAATCCAAATAAACCTTATCCCCTGTTCGTTTCATGATGTCGGATAGCCGATCGAACCCCGTTGATCATGCTGACATTTCCAAAACAAAAATATTTTGTAAAATAATCTTCCTTTAATTTCAAATCTTTAAATATCTGTTTTTCAGAAGCTCCCTTTTCCCATAGCATAACGATGTTGCCATACAAATCTTCAAGAAATCCAAGTTTAATTTTTATTCTTTTTTTACCCTGTTTATGCTTTGGATAATGGCTGCACAAAAGAGTATCAAAGGGAAGTTTCAAAACTTTTTTCAATGATTCAATCTGGATTCCCATATTTTCATCAGAGCGGAAAAATTTGATTTTATCGGCAAGATAAAGATCCCCTGAAAATAACACACCTGATTCTTTAAGCAGATATACAGTATGATCCTTTGAATGACCGGGTGTGTGGACAGGTATCATATCACCAAAACCTGTTTCTATTTTTTCAGGCAATATTTTCAATTTTAAAGGAGTCGTATTCCCCCAGACATATTTTTGATAGGGCAAAATAGAAAACTTTGTTTTCATCTTTTCTTTTGTCAATGGATGGCCAAATACCTGCACACCCAACAGCTTTTTTATGGCAGCGGCATTGCCGCTGTGGTCTTCATGGTGGTGGGTTAAAAAAACTCTTTTTATATTGTTGTCCTCTGCAATTTTTATGACTTGTTTTTGCATATGTGATTGTCCTGTATCCACCATTAAATCACCAAAGGCATAGCAATAAACAGTCATCATAGGTGGGCCAAAAATGGACCAGCCCAATTTAAATCCTTTAATCCCTTCAAAATCATATGATTTATAAACTCGCATAATATTAGATCTATTTATAGGTTGTTTTATCTATTTTACAAGGCTAAAAATTATCATGGGCAAACTTAGGATCAAAAAGCAAATTACTTGAACAAAATTATGAAAAAATGTCTTCTTGACAATTTCGCCTTTAAACTGGTATTTCTTTATCCATGTGAAAAGATTCCATCGTGCACAGACTCATCTTATAACTGTTCATGATTGTTTAACTTTATTGTTTTTTAAACTTTTGTTTATATCTTTATAAAGTGAGTCCATGATAATCAACATACACAAAATATGGAACTGACAAAAAAATCATTTTGTTACATAAATTTCAAAATAATAATTAAGGCAGCCTATGATGATGAATATTATTTCCACAGATTCCCAAAATGCCAAGATCTTAATTGTTGATGATGAACCCATGATAAGAGATCTGCTTGAAAATACAATGGAAAGAACAAATTATTCCTGCAGCTTTGCTGAAAATGGTGAAAAAGCGTTGGAAATGATTTCCGGTCAGCATTTTGATATAGTGGTTACTGATATTGATATGCCAATAATGGATGGCATAGAGCTCGCCAAGATTATCAAATCCAAATTTACTGCTGATGTTATTGTAATGACCGGTCAAATCCACAGCTACCAATATGATGAAATCATCAATCTCGGCGCCAGTGATTTTGTTGAAAAACCTTTTTCGCCCAGAGAAATGGTTCTCAGAATCAATCGTGTTACGCGGGAAAGAAATCTAAAAAAGGAAGCAACAAGGGCCCATGAAGCGCTCAAGGAATCCTATATCGATTCCATACATCGTCTGGTCATGGCATCAGAGTATAAAGATGAAGACACAGGAGATCATATTGTCAGAATCGGAGAATATTGTTTGCTCATGGCTAAAAAATTAAATCTTTCCAAGGAATTTAAAGAAACCATTAACTATTCAGCGCCCATGCATGATATCGGGAAAATAGGCATTGCTGACAAAATTCTTTTAAAGCCCGGCAAGCTCACCGCTGACGAGTTTGAGATCATAAAAACTCACACACAGATAGGTGCAAGGCTTTTATCCAATTCCAAGTCAAAAATCCTGCAGATGGCCCAGGAAATTGCCGCGACCCATCATGAAAAATTTAATGGACTTGGATATCCCAATCAATTAAAAGGAATAGATATCCCAATTTCCGGCCGGATTACCGCGATAGCAGACACCTTTGACGCACTTTCCTCAAAAAGACCTTATAAGAACCCTTATCCACCAGATGTCACCTATGATATCATGAAAAAAGAAAGAGGTAAGCATTTTGATCCGGATATTCTGGATATTTTTATCTCTAATTTCGATCAATTCATTGCGATCAGGGGCAAAGTCGGTACTTTTGAGGGTGAAGCCTTTCAAGACTATATGCTCAGCGAACGGGACAAAAAAAACTGACTTTATTTTTTATCGTTTTTTTCATAAATTGCCTTTACATCAATATTCTTACAACCGCGGTGGAACAAATAAATTTTTCCTCAGGAATATTTATGCATTATACCTGGCCTGAAGATAATGCAACCATTGTAAGAAGAGTAAGTGGCACAGGTCTTCAGAAAATGTTCTAATTTGGGACTTGGCAAATCATAAATCAGGCCTAAAAATTGCTAAAGCTTTCCTGCAAATCTGCCGATAATCTTTAAAAATTTAAGTTAAAATTATAATCAAGGTAGCACTTGCATGAATAATAATTTTGTTTTTTCAGATTCCCAAAAAGCCCATATTTTAATTGTCGATGATGAACCCCTGATAATAGAATTGTTTGAAAACACTATGAAAAGAACAAACTATTCCTATAGTTTTGCTGAGAATGGTGAAAAGGCATTGGAAATGTTTTCCAGACAGATGTTTGATGTTGTGGTTACTGACGTTGAAATGCCTGTAATGGATGGTATTGAACTTGCCAGAATTATTAAATCAAAATACACTTCTGATATTATTGTAATGACCGGCCAAATCCAAAGCTACCAATACGATGAAATCATCAATATAGGTGCCAGTGATTTTGTTGAAAAACCTTTTTCGCCCAGAGAAATAGTTCACAAAATAAATCGTGTGGTAAAAGAAAGAACGCATAAGCAAGAAGCAAAAAAGGTTCGTGATGCGCTCAAAGAATCCCATATCGACTCCATACATCGCCTAGTTATGGCAGCAGAGTATAAAGACGAGGACACTGGGGATCATATTGTCAGGATCGGTCAATATGGCTCGCTCATGGCTGAAAAACTAAATCTTTCCAAGGAATATAAAGAAACCATTTATTATGCTTCACCCATGCATGATATTGGAAAAATCGGAATTCCGGATAATATTCTTTCAAAACCCGGCAAGCTGACCGATAGTGAGTTTGAAATCATAAAAACCCACACTCAGATCGGGGCAAGACTTTTATCTAATTCCAGCTCAAAGATCCTGCAGGTGGCCCGGGAAATTGCCTCAACCCATCATGAAAAATTCAATGGGAACGGATATCCAGACAAATTAAGCCAGACCGATATCCCCATGTCCGGTCGAATTGTCGCTCTGGCAGATACCTTTGACGCTCTTACCTCAAAACGTCCTTATAAGGCCCCTTATCCACCCGAGATCGCTTTTGATATCATGAAAAAAGAAAGAGGAGAGCATTTTGATCCGGATATTCTGGATATTTTTATCTCAAACTTCGATCAATTCATTGACATCAGAGGTAAGGTCGGTATTTTTAAAGGTGATACCTTTCACGATTACATGCTCAGTGATCGGGACAAAACAGGTTGACTTTATTTTTTGTCCTTCTTTTTTTGTTTAGCTTTTAAAACCTGCCGCTGTGAAGCATTCAACACGGTTTTTCTTAAACGTATGGAAAGAGGTGTGACTTCCACCATTTCATCATCCCGGATAAATTGAATGGCCTTTTCAAGGGTCATAGCCTGTATCGGTGAACATATAACGCTTTCATCTTTTCCAGATGCCCTCATGTTGGTTAGTTTTTTCTCCTTGCAGGCATTCACGTCAATATCCTGATGCCGGTTATGTTCTCCAACAATCATACCCTCATATACGGGTGTGCCGGGCACAACAAGCAATTGTCCTCTAGGTTCAAGATTAAACAATGCATAGGGTATGGCTTTACCCTGTCTGTCTGAAACAATTGAGCCGTTATATCGAACCGGGAATTCCCCCCTGTGTTCTTCGTATCCGGAAAGATAAGAATTCATGATTCCAGTTCCACGGGTATCTGTCATAAACTCATCTCTGTAACCGATCAAAGATCTTGCAGGGATTGAAAATTCAATTCTCACTCTGCCTTTACCGTTATTCACAAGGTTAAGCATCTTGCCTTTTCGAATGGAAAGTTTTTCTGTTACCACGCCTAAAAAAGCTTCTTCACAATCCACAAACAGGTGTTCAATGGGTTCCAGCCTTTTTCCGTCTATATATTTATAAATAACCTTAGGTCGACCGACACAGAGTTCAAATCCTTCCCTGCGCATGGTTTCGATCAGGATAGCCAACTGGAGTTCACCCCTTCCCTTGACAGTGAAACTTTCATCTGTGGTGCTTTCTTCAATTTCAATGGCAACATTCAACAAGGTTTCTTTAAGAAGGCGCTCCCTGATTTTCCTGGACTGAACATATTTTCCTTCACGGCCGGCAAAAGGAGAAGTGGATATGGAAAACCGCATGGACACTGTGGGTTCGTCCACTGTAATTCTTTCAAGAGGAACGGGTTCGCGTTTTGTACAGATGGTATCTCCGATTTTAACATCTTCGATTCCGGACAATACAATAATATCACCCACCTGTGCTTGCTCGACAGGTAAAAGTGTGGTTCCGTCATAGGTCTGTAATTTTGAGACCTTTAATGGTAAAAGTTTATTGTCTTCATTTATGCACACCAGATTTTCATTGAACTTGGCACTGCCGTTAAAAATTTTGCCAATGGCAAGCCGTCCAAGATAATCGGAATATCCGAGATCTGAAACCAGCATCTGAAATGGAGCTTCAGGATCATAGGTCGGGGCAGGCATTTCGTCTACAATGAAATCAAATAAGGCAGTTAAATTGTCAACGTTCTCTTCCAGTTCTTTTTTAACTATACCATCACGTCCAATGGCATACATATAGGTAAAATCAAGCTGTTTTTCCGTAGCTTCAAGATCAATAAAAAGATCATACACCATATCCAGAACCTCGTCTGGTCTGGCATCCTTACGGTCAATCTTATTGATAATGACCATGACGGGAAGATTGGCTTCAAAGGTTTTTTTTAGAACAAACCGGGTTTGGGGCAAGGGGCCTTCTGATGCATCTACAAGGAGAATCGCACTGTCTGCCATTGAAAGCGCTCTTTCCACTTCACCGCCAAAATCCGCATGGCCTGGGGTATCAATAATATTTATTTTAACCCCTTTGAAGTTAACAGAACAATTTTTAGCAGAAATGGTGATACCGCGTTCTTTTTCAAGGTCCATGCTGTCCATGAGGCGCTCATCAACCTCCTGGCCTTCCCTGAAAAGCCCGCTCTGCTGAAACATTGCATCAACAAGGGTGGTTTTGCCATGATCAACATGGGCAATGATAGCTACATTTCTTAATTTGTTATTATATTCTATATTTTTTTTCATGATTCTCCTGTTAGGATAGAAAATTTTCACAGGTCGGGAATATAACCATGAAAACTAAAAAGGCAACTTTTACTTTGACACCCGTGTCGTACCGTCAGACGCAGTAATTATCCGCACCCTGTCTCCTGCAGCGAATATGACATCTGCTTCCTGCACAACAACAATGGTTTGACCGCTGTCTTTATCTACAATAATCTCAAGACCCGGTTTCCTTGTTATCCCTTCTTCAGCCATTGCACCTACTGCAGCGCCGGCAAGGGCTCCTACCACAGTGGCTATCTTTCTGCCGGACCCACCCCCCATAGTACTGCCCAGGACTCCGCCTGCCACACCACCTGCTGCTGTTCCAATGGGAGTTTTGGTTCCTTCAATCTGCACTTCTTTTACAGATTCAATAGTACCGTTTTCAACGGTCTGAACCTTTCTTGCATGATCCCTTGAATACACCTGGCCGGATCTGCTTGATGCACACCCTGTAACATATACTATAGTTATTGCCACAAGAAAAATTATAGCTGCTTTTGATTTTAATATTTTCATAACACCATTCCTTTAAATAAAAAATTAACCTTTGGACCTATTTACATATACTAAGGTGTTTTCCATTTTTGACCAGCCCTAAAAGTAAATTAGTGATTGACCGGAAACCCGTGTTTGGATAAAAAGTTGCTCATATGCAAGGCACAAGAAATTTTGAAACATAAATCAACGAAGGTCAAAAATTTTAAATGGAAACATTCCTTTTTTCCTGTCTTGGAAATAATGCTCAAGGGTTTGTTTGATCACTTCAAAGGCAATATCCTCCCAGGGAATATCTTTTTCATCAAACAGGCGAACTTCCATGCTTTCATTTGTAGGACCATATTTGTCAGACAAAATATTTGCCCTGAACATGAAATAGATCTGATCTACAAAAACAATATTAAAGAGGCGATAAGGTTCAACGATTTGAACATCTGCCATTGTTTCCTCGACGGTTTCCCGAATGGCACCATCCTGAACAGATTCATGATTTTCAAGATATCCAGCCGGAAGGGTCCATTTGCCTTTTTT
>Ga0307989_1000234_pt1 | contig 39753 bp, 37 predicted proteins | sample EllFjometagen185_FD_203164 | JGI IMG/M metagenome (GOLD analysis project Ga0307989, IMG submission 203164) | Marine microbial communities from Ellis Fjord, Antarctic Ocean - #185 | ecosystem: Environmental > Aquatic > Marine > Unclassified | place: Southern Ocean | collected 2014-10-08 | reverse complement strand
CCTTCCCATGCAAAACTTTCATATCGTACAAAGAATTAGATTTTCCCACTTCTCTATAGAAAAATCCTGCTTGATGTGAGTTTTCTCCATAACGTAATTTCTTCCCACCCGAAAAATGCAGACGAATGCTTTTTTCATTTGCTTTTTCATCCATTGATGTTGCGATCATTGCATCATAATCAGCAGTATGATTAAAAGCTTTTCTCATCAATTCAAATCGGGTTTTATAAGAAATCTGACCTTCATTACTTTTTAATTCAGAAATAATTTTTGAATAATCTTTTATATCTGTAATTGTTGCCACATATTTGAAATTCTTAGCTGAAGCACGAACCATTGTGGGTCCACCTATATCAATATTCTCGATCAATGTATCAAAATCAGCACCTGAGGATTTTACTTCTGAAAATGGATACAGGTTACAAACAACCAGATCAATCGGATTAATTCCAAGTTTTTCAGCTTCATTTGCATCTTTTTCACGATCATACAATAAGGCGGACTCGATATTGAATGAAATCGTTTTCATTCTACCACCAAATGCTTCTGGATTTCCAGTTACTTTAGAAATTTCTGTTACTTCAATTTCAGCTTCTTCCAGTATTTTTTTGGTTCCACCAGTTGAGATAATCTCACAACCAAATTCTTTCAGTATTTTTGCTAATTCTACAATTCCTGTTTTATTTGAAACGCTTATTAACGCTCGTTTAATTCTAACCACAACTCATTCCTTTTAAATTGTAATAATTTTTTACATAGAAAAACATTAGGTTTTCAAGAGATTTATTAAAAGTTGGGTAATATTCTACAGGTTTAAGTTCAGTTGCCTTCTTAGTCGCAAACTTTAATCTATCAGCAAATATTTTACTGCAATCTCCACAATCTTTCTGTATATATTTTGGTGTTTTCATTACGGACTCAAGATCAAGAGTCATTAATCTTTTAGACCTTTTATGCTCAACATGAAACCAATCACCCGTAGAGAAATCAAAATTGTATTCTTGTAGGAATAGATCCGCATTCTCAATTACAAAATCAAGAGCTTGGATTATGTAATTGAACTCAATTTCAGAAAGTGTGTAATGAAAGTTCAGGCGGACCCAACCTGGTTTTACGCCACTATATTTATCTACGCCAATAGCACACTGATAATAGCGCGAAATTTCTTTTGAGATACCAAGTAATCTATGACCATAAGGACCTGCACAAGAGCATCCTGCGCGTGTCTGAATTCCAAATAGATCGTTTATTAATTTTGTAATAAATTTATGATGAAACACACGTTCTTTATGCACAATATTAAAAGGAATTATATTCAGTTTTATTTCAGGATCAATTGGACCATAAAATTGAATTTTTTCATTATTTTTATAATAGTCATAAAACTTTGTCAGATAATACTTTTCTATCTCTTCAATTGTCTGTACACCAACTTTTTCTTTTAATTGGAACGCCAAAGCTACTTTAATTGCCTGCATAATTCCCGGTGTTCCAGGCTTCTCTCTAGTTTCAATATCCTCGATATAATGCTCACGATCTAATGTTACGAAATCAACAGTACCTCCGGCTGCAACTGTAGGAGGTAGATCCTTCTTATATATTCTTTCATTGAAAACTAGAATTCCGCTTGATCCTGGTCCTCCTATAAATTTATGAGGAGACAGATAGATTGCATCAAAATAACTAATATCATCTCGGTTCATATTGATTTCAATATAAGGTGCGCAAGCAGCGAAATCGAAACAGGCAATTGCACCATGTTTATGAAGAATACGTGCAACTTCGTAAACGTCTGTTCGCACACCAGAAACATTGGAAGCGGCGCTGAAAGAACCTATTTTCTCACGTTCAGCGTATTCTGGATCAGCCAGTTCTTTATCTAAAGCATCTAGATCGATCAAGCCTGCTTCATTTAATGGAATTTCTACGACATCACAATATGTTTCCCGCCACATTACTTCGTTTGAATGATGCTCATATGGTCCTACAAATACCATCGGTCTGCTACCCTCAATTTTGTTGAGGAAACCAGTATGACATTCTTTCTTTTGATCACTTGCACCTTCCAGGGGTTCTCGTAGGTAATCTTTAATCCTTTTTTTTGTAGTTGGAGGCCAATAGACTCCAATAATCTGCTGAAGTTTAGAAATTGCACCCGTTGCTCCGGTTCCACTAAAAATAATCTTACCGGAGGATCCTGCATTCACCATCCGTTTGATTTCTTTTTCAGCGTCATGCATGAGTGTGGTCATAGTTTTGCCGGTGAAATCATCTTCTGTGTGAGTGTTTGCATAATATTTATAAAGATCGGTTAGATAATTCTCAATAAAATTCACAGCACGTCCACTGGCAGTGTAGTCAGCATAGACAAGTGGTTTTTTTCCGTAACATGTTTCAAAGAGCATATTTCGTCCAATTATCTCTTTACGCAACCATTCTAAATTTTTAATTTTTTCCTGTACTTTCATACTAATTTCCTTCTTATATCTATTTCATCGCTATTGCTTCAATTTCTACTTTTGCTCCCAATGGTAATTTCACAACCTGAAAGGCTGCTCTAGCTGGAAAATCTTTCTCGAAAAACGATGTATAAACTTCATTCATTACAGCGAAATCATTCATATCTGCCAGGTAGACAGTAGCTTTCACAATGTTTCCAAAGTCAAGTCCAGCTTCCTGCAGGATTGCTCTCAGATTCATAAAAACCTGCTGAGTCTGCTCTGTTACATCATCCGAAACAAAAACGCCTGTTTCGGGATCAATTGGAATCTGCCCTGAAATGAAGAGCAGATCGTTTGCCCAGACGGCTTGAGAATATGGTCCAACTGCTTTAGGTGCATTAGCTGTTGAGATTATTTTTTTCATAATTTCCTCTTTATGAAGTTTCAATATATTTTACAATATTTTTAAAAATTTTTAATCCCTCACCATCTTCTGAGATGTTTGGATTTTGTCGCTTTATTTGTCCCCAATTGGGATGATTGTACAAACTAAGGAAAGCTTCCGGATGCGGCATCATACCTAACACATGCCCCGTAGGATCGGTAAGAGCAGCACAATTCAACTCTGCTCCATTAGGATTCTGAGGATATTCTGAAGTTACATTTCCTTCCGCTTCACAATAACTGAAAGCATTCAAATTATTGCTTAAAATTTCTGCTTCAATTGCTTCATCTTTGATGATGAGTTTTCCTTCTCCATGTCGCACAGGACATGGCATTACATCTATATTCCTTAAAAAGGGAGTTTGGCATTTTGGATTTTTTTTTAGATAAACCCAGCGATCTTCATATTTAGCAGAATTGTTCCTGGTTAAGGTAACTTCCTGATTAAAGTTTCCATTTGTATTAGGAAGTAATCCCATTTTAACGAGAAACTGGAACCCATTACATATACCCAGTATAAATTTACCTGAATCTAAAAATGTTCTTATCTCTTCTAAAATGGTTTTACCAGACCCCATTTTTTTGTATTTCATTTTATTGGCTAATACTTTACCAGAGCCAAGATCATCACCGAAAGAGAATCCACCAGGGAAATTTAAAATGTGATAATCATGAATAGAAATAATCCCATTGAAAATATCATTCAGATGATAGATTTCTGCTTCAGCTCCAGCTAATTTGTAAGCAGCTGCCATCTCTTCTTCGCAGTTTATACCAAAACCTGTAATAATTAGTGCTTTAACTTTTTTCATAATGCTAACCCATCTTCCCAAGCCTTTCTCAGCTTGTTAACTTCAATATTTATCACTTCCTCAGAATTATATTTCACTAACAATTTCTGATCTGATGTTACCTTTCCTATTAGAATCGCATCATCCTTAAAAATGGATTCAAAATCTGCTTGATTTTCTGGTCTTACGCTTGTAACAAAACGGGAATGTGATTCTGAAAAGAGATCTGAGTTTAAATTATTAGTATCGTCTACTCCAAGATAAATATTAGCACCAAATCCACCACCAAATGCTGATTCTGTAAGAGCAACAGCCAAGCCTCCATCAGAGATATCGTGATTAGATTCTATCAGATTTCGTTGATTTGCTACCATCACTTTTTGATAAATTTGTTTTGCTTTCTCTTTTCTAACTATTGGTACATTGGCTCCCAGTTCAGCGAACAATCTATAAAACTCTGAAGCACCAAGCTCATCATAAGTTTTACCAATTTGATAGATCAGATCACCCTCTGCTTTAAAATCACTCGTAACAGTATTTCTTGTGTCGTCGATCTTAGCCACCATTGAATAAAGAATGGTTGGAGGTACAGAAATTTTAATATTTCCTGCTTTGAAATCATTCTTCATACTGTCTTTACCGGAGGTCATGGGAATATTGTAGTAAGTGGACATATCAAATAATGCTTCATTCATCTGTACAAGTTTAGCCAGTTTCAGCTTTCCATCAGGATTTGTATTTGGATCGTATAGAGAATCAGGAACACAAAAGTTATCATTCACAGTCCAAAAACGATTCGTTGAGTCTTTCGGGTCGGGCAACTTCCCACCTACTGCAATGATCTGTCTGATTGCTTCATCGAACGCACCAGCACTCATCTGGTATGCATCAATATCACTGTATCGCGGAATGATACCGTTAGAAATAGCTATACCTGCATAATTATTAAAATTTAAACGCATTACTGCAGCATCTTGAGGTGCCTTACCTTTTGGACCCATCAGAGATTTGATGATCGTTTTGCCTTTCACTTCATGATCATACTGGCGGATTATATCTTCTCGTGAACAAATATTTAAACTGCTCATCAATTTGATCAATATCTGGCTATAATCTAAATCTATTGGAATTTCCGGCTCATTAAGTTCAGGTTTTTCCCATACGGCTTCCATATATTTTATAGGAACTCCCTCGTGAAGAAATTCCATATCAAGATATGCAACGGACTCACCCTCAAAACGCACGTCAATAAAGCCATCATCAGTGAATGTTCCAATATCAGATAGTTCTACTTCCCGCTCTTTTGCAAGTTTATACAAATTGTCTTTTTTGTCTTTTGTCACCACAAAAGTCATGCGCTCTTGTGATTCAGAAATGAAGATCTCCCACGGTTTTAAATTTGCATATTTAAGTGGAACTTTTTCTAGATTTACAATTGCACCACCGGTTATTGTTGCTAATTCTCCAACCGATGAAGAAAGTCCTCCGGCGCCATTATCAGTAGAGCTTTTTATAAAGCCTTGCTGAACCGCTTCCTGCATGAAATCGCTTAATAATTTTTGAGTAATTGGGCTGCCGATCTGAACGGCTGATTGCGGTGAATGTTCATCAATCTCAGCAGATGAGAACGTAGCCCCGTGAATTCCGTCTTTACCTACTCGACCTCCTGCCATAATAATCAAATCACCAGTATCAATCGGTTTTAACCAGGAATTCACTCCATTAATTTTATATGGCATAACGCCACCCGTACCGCAATATACAAGCGGCTTACCGCTGTATCGATCATCAAAAATGATCGAGCCGTTCACAGTTGGTATTCCAGATTTGTTTCCGCCATCTTCTATCCCATGACGCACACCTTCAAAAATCCTACGTGGATGAAGTTGACCCGGAAGCAGTTCCTTATCATAATTTGGAGGTCCAAAACAAAGAACATTTGTGTTGAATAATAATTTTCCGCCACCTATTCCAGTCCCTATCGGATCACGATTATTCCCTAAAATTCCTGTAATTGCTCCACCGTAAGGATCAATTGCTGAAGGAGAGTTATGTGTTTCTACCTTCCAAACAAAGACAGATTCATCATCTATCTTCACAACTCCGGCATTATCTGTAAATATTTTAAGAAGCCAATTATTTCCAGCTTTTTTCAATCTATTTCGAATGATCTCTGTAGATTTACGAATATAAGTTTTAAACAGTGAATCAATTATTTTCTCTTCACCAGTTTCTTTATTTGTATATTTTATGGAAGCTGCAAACTCTTTGTGTTTACAATGTTCACTCCACGTTTGTGCCAGAACTTCCAGTTCGCAATCAGTTGGATTTAACGATAAGCCCTTTTCATTACGATATTTTCTAACATTTTCATCAGCAAAATGTGCTTTGATTGTCTGCATTTCTTCAAGATTCAAGGAAAGTAGCATATCCTTGGAAAGCCTTAGTAGTTCAGCATTTTCCAGTTCCAATGATATGACCTTCACTTTACTATCTGAAGTAATCTTTACTTCCGGAACATAATCTACCAATCCTTTAAACTCTCCATATTCAAAGTGATGAATTAGTTTATTCCCCAGCTGTTTTTTAGCCAGTTCCTCTAACTCAGTATTACTCAATTTATTCTCTATAAAATATAGGTCTTCAGTGTAGATGTGCTGAGTGCTAACATCTAATTCAAGATCCAAAATATCAATTAGTGTTTTTTGAGCAGATATTCCTTCATCATCTGTAACTCCGGGCATTTTTGCCACAAGTACAAATGATTTGAAATCTGAATTTTGATATGAGGAATTGATATACACTTCATGAATGATCCCATCTTTTAACCCTAAATTTGCAAATCGTTCGATCTCTTCTTTTGACAAATCATATAGCACATTGAAGATCTTTCCAGTCTTCACAATTCCAGTATTAATATTCAAATAGGATTTAGCTGAGCGTTGAACCTTCTCACCTTGAACATCTCTGATCTTGTCATTTAAAACAAGTTGAATCTGGTTTTTCAAATTCACTCCATTATATTTAGATATTTTGTAACATTACTTCATCAAAACCATTTTCTTTACTAAAGATTGCTCCTCAGTTACTAGCTTATAAAGATAAACTCCACTTGCAACAGGTCTGTTTTCTGCATCCTTTCCGTTCCAAATTAAGTTATAAGAACCTGCTGTTTTCTCTTCATTCTCAAGTGTTGTAACTTTCTGTCCTTTTATGTTGTATATTTCCAATTTCACAGTGGAGTTATAACTCAAATTATATCTGATAGTTGTGGTGGGATTAAAAGGATTTGGGTAATTATCAAACAATTTTGTTTCATTTGAAATTACGTCATCACCTGAATTTACATTGTATTCATATAAACGTGCAGTTCCTTGAACATATTGAGGGTTATTAAGATTATCGCTAATATCAAACACAGCATACCACGCTTCGTTTGCAGGAATATCAAATTCAATCTCACCTTCAGAAATACCTAAGTTTTCATTGAATGTATCAAATATCTGATTATCTGTAAAATATAAATAGTTTACCCAATCTGCCATAAAAAAGTTGATAAGTCCATCATCAACTTTGTTATAGAATTCCGTATCATCTAGGTCATCCATGATAATTGAGCCATTTATTACCTGTTCTGGAACAGTAAAATCAACTACTAATTTGTAGTCATCTGTGTCATCTTCTGGTATAGTAACCGGATTGTATAATACTTCGGGCATTGTTCCCTCAGCAGTTGTAGAATATGTATAAATCTGACCATTCACTGAGTTAGTTGCAACTTCATAAAGTTGGCTTGTATCAACCGGGTCATTACCAATTTCTGAATCCATTCTGGCATAATAAGTTCTTCCCTCACCAACAATAAAAGTACATTTGCCTTCATTATCTGTATATCCCCAATTATCCCAGCTAGGTGTTTTTAAGGTAATCTTAGCTCCATCTATTGGATTATCATCAACATCTAAAGCATAGATAACAATAGTTGCAGTTTCTTCTGAATAAGTTGCTGTTACCGGTGTAAGGTATCCGTTACTACGAATTTCGAACACAGACCAAAAAACTTTTCCCCATCCATTTTCATAGACAAGAGGACTATTGATATAACCATTTACAGGTTCCCATTGTATCCATTCTTCTTCCCAAAACTCATTCCAGGTATGATCACCGGAAATTGATAAAATACTAGTACACGGAATCAGAGCAGATCTGCAAGCTGCAGCTGACAAATCAGCATATTCTCCACATCTTCCAATATGCTTTTTGTATATTCTCACTGGTTGATGAGGTCTTTCGTTATTGGATGTAAAAGACATGGAAGCATTAATCCATTGACCTAATGTATGAATTGCATCTGTTGGTGTATTCCCTGTTATATCCCATGCTACAGAACTATTTGTAAGTGCATCTCTTAATAATGGATATCCTGTATCATTATAGTTGAAAATATAATATCTCCAGAAAACACCTTCATCAGGTGAGACGATATTATTATTGTGGCTTGTATTATCCTCAATTATATCTGGATCAATAAAAGCAGGAATTTCATCTGTAATTTTGGGATGAACAATGTACATGTAATAAACGTCTCTAGGAACTTCAACTTGGACCTGCTCGCCATCTTCATTGATTTTCCAATACAAAGTAGTAGAATAATAATTCCCATCGGTTGTTGATGTTCCATAGTCTACAATTTCTACATAATCCAAAAACATGTCAGCCATATAAAGATATAGTGCATTTTCTGTAAATATTTCGGGATAACAATAGGGTGAAGAGAGATATTCAGCAGATGTATTAGCTATTGAAAATGCTATCTCATCAATATATGGATCAATTGCATTATTAATAACTTCTGCCCACTCAAGTTGTTTATCTGCATCCAGTTGTAATAAAATATTTTCCAAATCTGGTTTTAACCAATTTGGAACTCTTTCTAATGCTGCAATTGCTTCAGGGCAGAACAATTCAGTATAATTAGAACAGAATTCGATCTCATTTGTAACATTATCAAAAGCAACACCTACATAATTACAGGGCTGTACAAATGAATCAAAATTGACTGAATCAACAAGAGCCCAACCCTCTCGATCTTTTAAAGAAATGGGATTCTCTTTCTTAATTATTGGTGGAATATATTCTTTTGCTTTGCCAATAACTTCAATTTCACTGTCAGTAATCGTGGTGGTTATTCCGCGCACATCATTTGCAATCAATGTACTAAGTGATAATAATAAAATAATAAATAAATAAGCAACTTTTCTAATCATAAATCCTCCAATTTTTTATAGTTTAAATATCAATTTCTGTGCGTCTGCACCTTTAGAATCAATTATTATTTTTTTCTCTTCAATAACTGAACCCACAATTTTAGCTTCAAGCGGTAAAGCTTCTAGAACTGATTCAGCATCTCCCGCATCAACTACGATCATCATTCCATTACCCATGTTCCATGTTTTATAAGCCTCTACGTCGGTCACTTTTCCAATTCTTTGAATCTCTAATACCATTGCTGAAGCTGAGAAGAGATCGTGGAATTCAGCCCCAAATCCAGTCTGCTTTAGAATCCTGTTAAAGTTTCCAGGAATTCCTCCACCTGTTATGTGTGCGATACCTTTTACATTGAACTTTCGTTCTTCACCGAACCTGCCCAATAACTTCAATAAAGCTGAGGAATATATTTTTGAGGGTTTTAAAATCATCTCTCCCCAACTCTTTCCAAAGGGAGATGGTTTATTATATACATTTACGTCAAATTCTTTTTCAAGGATATATCGAACTAGAGAAAATCCATTTGAGCGGAAACCTTTTTCTCGCAAGGCAATGATCTTATCTCCAGGTTTTATGTTCTTTCCTGTTATAGTTTTTTCTTTCTCAAGAACCCCAACCGCAGTTGCATTCCAAACGTTACCATTTACAGATTTTCCAACCTCAGCGATCTCTCCACCGGGAATCACAACTTTTTGTTCAATGCAAGCTTTTGCCAATCCTTTCATGAGATCATGAATTATTTCAGTATCTACTATATTTGTATCAAGTGTATTGGTTATGGAAATTGTTTCTGCTCCTAAGCAGACTGCATCATCAGCGACCATAGCAAGTAGATCAAATCCAAGTGTATCAAATTTCCCAATTCGTTCTGCTACTTCCATTTTCGTACCTACACCGTCATCACCTTGAACTATGAAGAAATCACCCATATCCAGTATACCGGCAAACGCACCTTCATCAGTAATTGGCTCACCAATCATGTTCTTGCGTGATGCAAATGTTGATCTGGCAAAACTGTACGCAATCTTAGAAGCTCTATCACCAATTTGAATATCAACACCAGCTTTTTTATAATCAGCCATTCTAACTCCACTAATATATATTTTAAATCTTACTTATTCAGATGAATTGTAATCTTGATTATCCATATTCTCTGTACTTAAATAAATATCATGAGGTTTACCTTCTCTGATAGACAGAGCCGAAACAACTTCAAGTTCTGCTAAATTATGAAATTCAGAGATATTCATTGCTCCACAAGTTCCCATTGATGATTTTATTTTTGCCAATGTCTCTTCCAGATTATCTCTAAGATGACCTGCATACTCAACCATACCTTCTACACCTTCTACAAATTTACCCTGATTATAACGTCTGGCTTTCCAGTTCTGAGCACGAGCAGATCCTTCTCCCCAATATGGTTTCATCACTCTATTATTCACTACGATCTTATTTGTAGGTGATTCGTCCATCCTGGCAAAATAACGACCCATCATCACATAGTCAGCTCCTAGTGCAAGTGCAATAGTTACATCTTTCGTACTTGTAACACCACCGTCAGCAGCAATTGGAATATATTTGCCAGTTTCTTTAAAATATTTATCTCTTTCTACAACAACATCAATAATTGTTGTTGCCAGTCCCCTGCCAGTTCCTTTTTGTTCCTGAGTAATACAGATCGATCCGCCACCCATTCCTACTTTTATGGCTTTTGCACCTGCTTCTACTAAAAATCGGAAGCCTTCTTTTGTAATAATGTTTCCAGCAATTACGGGAATGTGCGGATAATTCTCATTTATCCATTTTATTGCATCAGCTTGATATTGAGTATGACCATCAGAAGAGTCTATTGCAACAACATCTACACCTGCATTAACTAATACTTTAGTCCGCTCTTTGTAATCATGAGTATTAATTGCAGCTACAGAGATCAATCTTTTCATTTCATCATGAATCTCTAATGGAAAATCAAGTTGGTCGTTAATATCTTTACGAAAAACCATAGAAGTAAGCTTACCATTCTCATCTAAAATAGGTAATACTGATTTATGGCTTTCCAAAAGAGCTCTATTCGCTTCAATCAAATTTGTGATATTTGTTCCAACTTGGATATTTTCTTTTTTTATCATTCTGTCTTTTATTAAACAATCTGCATGAAGTGAAACATCGTAATCCCATTTGGAAATAAGTCCCACAAAGAGATCATTCTCATCTACAACTGGGAAAGTAGAATGTCCTGATTTTTTTCGGATTTCAAACATATCTTTCACTTTCATATCAGCTCTCATAGTTTTAGGTTTTACAAAACCGGCTTTATGATTCTTGATCTTTCTAACCATCTCTGCTTCAGATTCTGATGATTGAGAACAAAAAATGAATGCTGCTCCACCGTGTTTAGCAAGTTCAATTCCCATTTGATCACCAGATACCGATTGCATCGCAGCAGAAACAAGGGGTATATTGAGAAAATATTTCTTCTCATTATTTTCTGAATACACCAAAGGAGTGCGTAATGAGATACTTTGTGGTTTGCATTCGGTTGGAGTATAACCCGGTAGTAACCGGTATTCCATTAAAGTTCTAGATGATTCTGTTATGATTTTCTTTGCCATAAAGACTCCTGTTTAATTTTTGGTGTGCGAAAATATAAAATGAATCTCCTCTTGAGAGGAGTACGGCTTTAGCCGGGAGGTGTGTTCTCATCAATCCACTCTTTCAATAAATCAATACATCCCTGCATATTGTTTTTCACATCTTTATCTCTAAATCGAATAAAATTTACACCCATGTTTTCTAGTTTCTTCTGCCGATGAAAATCAAAGCCCAATTTTTTATTCTTTAACTGAAGCCATAACAATACTTCTGATAAAGTAGAGTTATTCCTCAAGTATTTTGCTCTTTCTTTCAGCTTTAAATTATATTTTAGATAACTCATAATTTATGTGAAACTACACACCCCGTCTCTGACCACTTAAAAAGTGGATCAGATCCACCCCTCTGGAAGAGGGGATTTGCACAATCTCACTCAACGATGTGAAAAAGATTTTGTTCTCTTCATCAACTCTTTTTTCTCCATGCTTCCTCTAAATTACTCAATCTTCAATATTCAATTTATCAAATTTTGATCTTCAAATCTTCAACCAGATATTTTTTCTCACAATATAAACAATGTGCAGTAGCTGGTTTCGTATTATTAATATAATATTTAGAAGGAATTTCTTCACTATTTGTAATACATTTTGGATTTGGGCAGATAATATGTTCTTCAATATATTCCGGCATATCCAAAGAAGTTTTACTTACTACCTCAAAATTACTAATTATTATAAGAGTAGCACTGGGGGCAATTAAGGCTATACTGTTTACTTCCTGTTTAGAAAGTTCACGATCCTCAATTTTAATAATATCCTTTTTTCCAATTTTATTGCTGGAAAGATTCATTCCAACCATAACAGAATTATCACCTGTTAGATTCAAAATATCAATTACTTTTAATATTTTGCCTGCAGAGATATGATCGATCACAGTTCCATTATTAATTGCATTTACTTTTATTGTTTTTACTTGATCCATCTTACACCTCTCCTAACAAAGTTGATATTATTGCCTGTCTTGTATAAACTCCGTTTTTTGCTTGTGGAAAGTAGTATGCATATTCCGTATCATCAACATCAGTATGTATTTCATCTACTCTAGGTAGTGGATGTAAAACTTTGAAATTACTTTTCACATTATTTAACATTGCTTTATTCAAAACATAAGTCCCTTTAACTTTTTCATAATCTTCAGGATCAGCGAAACGTTCTTTTTGGATTCTAGTTACATACAGAATATCAAGATCGTCAATATTCCCTTCCATCTCTTTAAATTCTTCAAATTTAATATTTTTTTCAACAAGATCATCTTTTATGTATTCTGGCATTTGCAAGAAGGATGGTGAAATAAATTTAAATTCAGCACCAAATATTGCCATCGCCTGAGACAATGAATGCACAGTTCTTCCAAACCGAAGGTCACCTGCAAGACCGATCTTCAAATTTTCTAATGAACCTTGAGTTTTAATTATAGAGTACATGTCCAATAATGCTTGTGTAGGATGCTGATTCGCTCCATCTCCTGCATTCACAACAGGAAGATCTACAACTTCTGCAGCATATCTGGCAGCGCCTTCAATTGGACTTCTCATGATTATAATATCCGAATATTGAGCGATTGTTTGAAGTGTATCTGCAAAAGTTTCACCCTTTTTTGCAGAAGTATTCTTTGTCCCGCTCATAATGATCGTATCACCGTTCATACGCTTCATTGCGGTATCGAAAGAAAACATTGTTCTGGTGGAAGGTTCAAAAAATAACAGAGCTGCAAGTTTCCTTTGCATATTGGGAACTATCTCGCCCTTCTCGATCTTTGCAGCTGTATCCATCAACTGTAAAATATCTTCTTTACTCAAATCACGCATTGAAATTAAATTTTTCATTTATTTCCTCCTTTTTTTAGCAACTAACAAAACGAACAAAAACGAATCCCTCTGCTGTCTCCCTTTTTGGTAAAGGGAGAATATAAGAAACTGTGAAAGAAATTCTTCTTGCGTTTCTACGTTTCCCTTTCGTGGAAAGGGAATTGTAAGGGATTCTCTTTTATTATTCATTCCTCATTCATTAATTCTTTCATTCTACAACTATTATTTTCCCAACCATTGCGAAGGTTTAGCAAGTAGAACCTCTCTATATGTAACCATTCGCAAGGTTTTAATGTTCAATTATTAGTTAATAATTATTAACTTTTAATTCTCTTCTGAAAAGCCTTCCAGGCTCTTTCTCTATATAATGTTGCTTCTTTTGTAGGATTCTCAGCTTGGAGAATTCCTCTTCCTACAATTATACAATCAGCTCCACCTCTAACAGCATCTTCTATTGTAATATACTGCTGCCCCATTGCGTCTGAACCTGCTTCTTTTTTTACTCCCGGCATCATCAGAAGTTCACTACCCGGAAATTTAGCTTTAAATCTTTTAATATCTTCTACACTGTTGCCATGCCCAATAAAGCCTGCGACCCATTGCGGATTTCTTTTTGCAGCTTCAAAACATTTACGAGTGTATGTTTCGTTTAATAGATTACCTTTGGAACTCATCCTAGCTAACACAAATCCTGCATGACCATCAATCCCTTCAAACAATCCTTTCAGAATCAATTCACCTGCTACCATGTGGACAGTTACGTACTCTGCCCAGTCAGCGATTTTATAAACACCATTTCTGAATTGATGTCTAACCGTATTCCCGATGTCAGCAAATTTGCGATCTTCAAAGATCAGGAAATTTTGCTGTTTTGCATATTCCTGCAGTTTAGGAACAAATTTTTCATTATAATCATCAATAATATCCACGTGTGTTTTCAGCATCACGATCTGGTCACCGACTTTATCAAGCATATCAAAGAATTCATCTTGAGTTGTTACATCAAGAGAGAGAACAAGATTTGATTTTTTTTCATTCATTTTATCTAGAAGCTTTTTGGTGAGTGGATTAATATATTTTTCTTTCTTTGCAGGTTTATTCAAGCTGGATGTAAAATCTACAACCTCTTTCACTTTTTCAGCTGTGATCAGGTTTTTATTCTGTAATAATTGAACAATTTCATTGAGAGTTATTAAGCTATGAAGTTTGTAACCGTCTTTTGCAAGCTCTTCTGTACCATTTGAACTTCTATCGATAACTACAACAAAATCTTCAATTACAATTCCTTCTTTTTCATACTTCTCTGCAGTTTCTATTTTACTGGCACCGGTTGTTATCAGATCATCGATCACCAAACATTTAGCACCTTTCTCAAATTTGCCGATCACATTATTTCCAGTACCATAAGCCTTTTCTTCCTTTCGCATGTAAATCAGTGGTTTCTGCAATTTTGAAGCTACCAAAGATGCAATTGGTAATGCTGTGTAAGGAATTCCCGTGATCACATCAAACTCCATATCTTTAATTCTCTCTACTAAAAGATTTACAATCCCTTCTAATATATATGGGAAACTGATCATGTCACGCAGATCAAAATAGAATGGTGATGTGAGTCCGCTTTTTAGTGTGAAGCTGCCAAATTTAATAGCTCCAATTTTCTCCAGTTCCAGAACAAATTGTTCTTTTGTCATTAAATTATCTCCTTTTATTTTGCCACTGACTTTCACTGACTCCAAAATTCTCGAAAGAAAACTTTATTTCTTTCTTTCAAATTACTATGTTTTAAATTTCGTTTTCTGTTTTGCCAAAAAGAATCTTCTGGTTTACTAAAATTTGAAATCATTCTTGAAAGCATATTAATACTATCGCACTTCTCTAACAAATAATCAATCACTTCATCGTTTTGATAATCAAAAGGTGGTTTTGTTAATAGTACTATTTTTAATAAATCTCTTTCACTTTTATCAGGTCTTCTCTTTTTTGCTTTATTGTAAATTTGCAAACAAGTCTTTTTTATTTTCTCTTCTCTTCTTTTTGATAAAAATTCTTTTAATCCCATTTATTTACCTCATTAATTACCACGATTAACAATATTTTCATACATCTTTTCTTATATTTATTATGTTATCAAAATCCATTTCAGAAAAATCATTTGGTATATTTCCAAATTGAGAAATAGATTTTTTAATTTTCGAAAGAACTAAATCATTTTCTTTTATTTCGAAATTTGGCTTGGTGGAAACAGCAATTATTGGGTCATTAAAATTTAAAGCAGCTGAATAATCATTCTTTGAACACGGATGATGATCTGTAAAAAAAATAAAGTTAGACTTATTTTTAATTGAGTTATTTTCATATGATTTTTTATATTCAGAAACCAATTGCTTGTAATTGCAATGTGGATGTTTTCTATTTTTTGGTAAATTTAAGTCTATAAAAATTATAAATGGCAGATTGGAAGCTTTTTGGGAAGCCCTGTTTATTAACTGTGTGATACCTAAATTATTCTTCTTTGTTACTCCCTGTTGTCCAAGTAGTCCTTTTCTATGTCTACTTTTAGCTTCAATAGCAAGTAACTGACCTGTTTCAGAAATCTCTGCAATAAATTCTGGATGTTTTGTTGTGCGATCAGATTCATCTGAATAATTTATTTTAAAACCAGCACGTATAAATATAGAAGCTACAAAGAGTTCAAATAATGCACCTTGGAATTGTTTCTTATCTTTTAACCTATTAATAACTTTATTTTGAAGTTCAAAATTATGCGCTATTGTGTACAAATCATATGTTAATAATAAATATGATTTCATAGCTCCATTTAGTTCAGCTTCATATAATCCGTTACTATTAATTTTTTGCATATTCTGAAATTTTACCATTTTTCTGCACCAATCAATTATGGGATGTTGCTCAGTTTCATTTTTGCTAATATTTAATTCCCACCATTCTTTTCCAAGAACGATTTTAAGATAATCAATTAGAAAATCAGGAAATGTTTTCCATTGTTTATCCCATAGAAATGTTTTGCCAACTGCAATACATTTATAATCCTCTGTGTTGCAGTGTACAATTTTTCTTACGTGCCCATATTTTTCAATGAAGTTGCTATCTTTAATTTTTTGTTGGCTCATTCTTTTTTGTATCTCATTAATTAATAGAAGCTTTTCCTCATTCTTCATCATATACCTTCAGCGTCATTCTGCGTTGAATTCATAAATCTTTCCATTAATAAAAACCGTATCTATTCGTGCTTTAACCATTCTCCCATCAAATGGAGAATATTTTGCTTTGCTTTGAAACAAAGCTGCAATTATCGGAAATTCATTTTCTGTATCAATTACTACAAGGTCTGCAAAGTATCCTTCTTTAATTTTTCCAAGATTTCCGAAGTCAAAAATTTCTGCTGGTTTTGTACTGGTGAGTTCGACTAATCTCTTAATTGGAATTTTACGTTCATTGAATTCTGTTATGAGGATTGGTAAAGTGGTTTCCAATCCTGGGAAACCTGAAGGAGCATTATTATAATCTTCGATCTTTTCATCAATGGTATGTGGAGCATGATCACTTCCTACACAATCGATGGTTCCATCAATAACTGCTTCCCAGAGTGCTTGATTATCTACACTTGTACGAAGCGGTGGATTTACCTTCCCAAAATTGCCAATTAGATCCAGAATGCTTTTTTCAAGTATGAGATGATGTGGAGTAACTTCACAGAAGATTTTCTTATTTTTGTATTGTCTTATTAATTCGATCTCTTCTTTAGTTGAGACATGACAGATATAGAGTTTATTTCCAATTTCATTTGCTAATCGTAAGACCAATTCTGTTCCCTTAATTGCACATTCTCTGTTCCTGATCAGATCGTGATTCTGTATACATTTGTCTGTAATTTTCTTATGCCATTTATCAAGACAATTCTGCAGTTCAGCGTGAACAAGAACGACTTTATCATATTTTTTTGCCAGCTTGAATATTTTTTTGAGTTTATCTTCACCTGACACCATTTCGTTTGAACTGGAACCTGCTAAAAATACTTTAATTCCTGCAACATCAAGTGGATCACTATCAAGAATTTCTGCTAATTCCTCTAAATTATTTTCAGTAGCTCCTAGGTGGAATTTGTAATTAACTTTTGCTTTTTTTACAGCTTCTCTTTTCGCATTCAATCCTGTCAGGTTAATGGTTGCAGGAATTGTATTCGGCATATCTATAATTGTTGTTACACCACCAGCAAGTGCAGCCAATGAAGCAGTTTCCCAGGTTTCTTTTTTATTTTGTCCCATATCCCGAACATGAACATGAGCATCTATCATACAGGGAATAACAAATTTATTTTTGATATCGATAACTTGGTCGAAGTTATCAACCATTGTTGTAGATACACACCCCACGGCTAAAGCCGTACCCCTCTCAAGAGGGGATTTTTCGGAAGGTTTTACATCAATTATCTTATCATTTTCAATAATGATGTCTCTCAGACCTTCGATAAGTTTACAATTTTTTAATAATATTTTCATAATTATCCAACCATTGCGAAGGTCATAAAAAAGAGCAAGAAGTCAAAAAACCATTCGCAAGGTTTATTTTGTTCGTTTTTGTTCGCTGCTAAAAATCTCAAAACTTTATCCTCTTCCCTGATGCATCTCGATGATACTTTCCAAATTCAGTTAGTAATTCTACTTTCTCTTTTGGAAGTACAGGTCCTTCCACACATAACCTTAATCCAAGCGGATCCATCGTACAATTCCCGCAAATCCCTATCGCACATTTCATATATCTCTCAAAAAGGAATTCATAATCAATATCACCAATCACATATTGAAGATTTTTCATCATCATTTCCGGTCCGGATGCATAGAGAAAATCAAATTTATTTTGAGACATGATTTTCTGTGTAACATCTACAGATGTCCCCTTTTCTCCAAACGAACCGTCATCGGTTGTATTTATCACTCTGATATTTAATTCTCTAAATCTTTCAGCAAAAACATGTTCATCTTTTGTACGTGCTCCATTTATTAATGTTACGTCAGCTCCCGCTTTCAATAACACTTTTACAAAGAAGTAGAATGTTGGAACAGCATATCCTCCTCCAACCAGCAGAACCTTATTTTTTGATACAAAAAAAGAGGAGCCATAAGCACCTCTTATTGAAACAAAATCACCAACGCACTTTTGGAAAAGGCGGGTTGTGAACTCACCTATCCTTTTTACAGTTATGGAAAATTCCTCATTTGTACAATCAGATACAGAGAATGGTTTCTCTCCACCTTCGAAATCTGTAAGCATGATGAACTGACCTGGCTTCGCATCAAGATCATGTTTAAATGTGAATGTTCTGATATCTCTAGTCTCATCAACTATTTTTGCGATTTTTAAAGTTGTCCTCTTATCCATTAAGTTTCTCCAGTTTTGGAATGTCTTTTAAATTCTTGTACTCATTCTCTTCCATAAACTCAAGTATTTCATTATTGATTTTGTTAAAGACTTCAATTCCACGATAATGTACTGCTGTTCCTACACCAATTACAGATGCACCAGCCATTAACATCTCAATTGCATCCTCACCATTAGTTACTCCTCCCATTCCTAAAATTGGAATATTCACAGCGGAATATGTTTGATAAATTAGTTTAAGTGCAATTGGTTTTATACAAGGTCCGGAGAGACCACCAAATTTATTAAAGAGAACAGGTTTAATCATTTTTGTATCTATCAGCATCCCAGGACCAACAGTGTTTATCATACACAAAGCATCAGCTCCTGCAGATTCTGCAGCTTTCGCAATGGATACAATATCATAAACGTTTGGTGAAAGTTTTGCAATAACAGGAAGTTTTGAAATCTGTTTTACTGCCATTATAATATTATGAACTTCTTCAGTAGAAGCTGCTAAGGGAATTCCAAATTCATCGAATACATTTGGACAAGACAGATTAAGTTCTAGAAAGTCAGTTTGAGATTTATTCACATGTTTGGTTAGTTCTAAAAAGTCTTTTGTATTGGTAGCAAAAACGCTCGCAATAACAGGGATATTGGAGCGTTTCTTAAATTGGTCGATCTCAGCAATGCCGTCCACAATGCCGGGATTGCACAATCCCATACAGTTTAAAAAACCACCCTCAAATTCTGCTACCACCGGTCCTTTATGACCTGTTCTTGATTTTAAAGTTAATGATTTACTTGTTACAATTCCTGCGCCATTTTCAACTGAAATATTAAAACCAGAAAATGCCATACCCATCACACCTGCTGGTAATACAAGCGGTGAAGTTATGGTTATACCTAGAAACTCAGTTTTCAAACTTTTTTGCATTTCCCATTCCTGGTTTAGATATTTTTGTTTGAGACACTCATGTTTTCTATTTTCGTGAAATTATTACTTCATACTTGCTTTACTAAAAAATATTATTGACATTTTTGGTCAATTACTTTATCAGCGAAAATGGTCATGTATTTCCATAAAAAAAATAAACCGCCATTATCAGCGGTTTATTGATATTTACTAATTTTAAATTCTTTTATTTATTTAGATTTTTTTGACATTTCCATTAACTTTTCAACCATATCTGTCTTTTCCCAAGTAAACTCCGGAAGTTCCCTGCCAAAATGACCATAAGCTGCAGTTTTTTTATAAATTGGTCTTTTTAGTTGAAGATGATCAATTATTTGATGTGGTTTAAGAGGAAAAACCTCTCTCACGATTTTATTCAATTCAATATCAGATATTTTTCCTGTATTGAATGTATCAACCATTACAGAAACCGGATCTGCTACACCAATGGCGTAAGCTAATTGTACCTCACATTCATCAGCAAGCTTAGCAGCTACAATATTCTTCGCTATGTATCTTGCCATATATGATGCACTTCTATCAACTTTGGATGGATCTTTTCCGCTGAAGGCACCACCACCATGACTTCCCTTTCCACCATATGTATCTACGATAATCTTCCTACCTGTAAGACCGGTATCTGCATGAGGTCCGCCCAGAATAAATCTTCCGGTTGGGTTTACATAGAATTTTGTATTTTCATCAATCAACTTTTTTGGGATAATCGGTTTAATTACATTTTCAATTATGTCATTTTTTATTTGATCATGTTCTATGCCTGGAGCATGTTGAGTTGAAACTACAACAGCATCCACTCTTGATGGTTTATTATCAAGATATTCAATTGTCACTTGAGTCTTACCATCGGGTCTAAGATATGAAAGAGTTTTATCCTTTCTAACTTTTGCTAATCTTTGAGCAAGTTTATGTGCAAAAGCAGTTGTCATTGGCATTAATTCATCTGTTTCATTACAGGCATATCCGAACATCATTCCTTGATCTCCGGCACCTTGTTCATGCTCTCCATACTCATCAACTCCAAGAGCGATATCCGAAGATTGTTTATCAATTGTAGTTAGCACTGCACAAGTTTGATAATCCATCCCATAATCTGCATCTGTGTAACCAATTTCTTTAATAGTATCACGTATTATCTTGGGGATATCAACATAGCAAGATGTTGTGATTTCACCACCTACAAGTGCCATACCTGTTGTGAGAAAGGTTTCGCAGGCAACTCGTGCTTCGGGGTCACATCTCAATATCGCATCTAAAATTGCATCTGATATTTGATCTGCCATTTTATCTGGATGACCTTCTGTAACAGATTCAGAAGTGAATAAATGTTTCTCGTTCTTCATATTATATCCTATTTAATTTCCTAAATTAATTTCATAATCTCTTTTGATGTTTTGCATGATAATAGTTCATCTAATTTTGCTTTCATTTCTTCAATGTTACACTCTAAAATTTCTTTCTTAATGAGTAATAATCTTCCAGGACTAACACTAAGCTCATCAACTCCAAGTGCTAGGAGTAGTTTGACATATTTTTTTTCGGAAGCCATCTCTCCACAAACGGCAACTTTCTTTCCTATTTTATGAGCATTATCAACTGTAATTTTTATTGATCTGATCACCGATGGATGAGTTGGCTTATAATAATCTGAAATAGATTGATTATCTCTATCAACAGCCAATGTATACTGTATCAAATCGTTTGTTCCAATACTTAAAAAGTCACATTCTTCAGCTATTGAATCTGAAGTGATAACTGCGGAAGGAATCTCAATCATTGCACCAAGTTCCATATCTGCATTAAAAGCGATTCCAGTATTTATGAGTTCATTGCTGCAATCCTTAATTATTTTTTTTACTTTTGATAGTTCTTCCACACTCGATATCATAGGGAACATGATTTTAATATTCCCACAAGTGTTTGCTCTTAAAATAGCTTTTATTTGCTGCTTAAAAACTGGGATATTCTGTAGAGATATCCGAATGCCCCGGCAACCCAAATTAGGATTTTCTTCATGTGTTATGTTCAAAATATTTGATAGTTTATCACCGCCAACGTCAATCGTGCGAATGACCAAAGCATTTGGTAAACATTGTTCAGCAATATCTTTATAAATCTCATATTGCTCATCTTCTGTAGGAAGATCTTCGCGATCTATAAATAGAAATTCAGTTCGAAAGAGTCCTATTCCAGCACTATTGAATTTTAATACTTGTTCAATTTCTTGAGGGATTTCAATATTGCTCATCAATTTAATTTTTTTCCCATCTTTTGTTATGGGTTCTACATCAATTAACTTAAGTAAATTTTTTTGAATATTGTGCTCTTTTTTTGATATTGCGTTATATTTTCCTAAAGTCGATTTAGTTGGAGATATTATCGCCAATCCTTCATTTCCATCAATAATAACGATATCACCATCCTTAACATTATTCAATAAACCCAGAGTATTTACAAGCATTGGAAGGTTCATGGAACGTGCAATAATGCTACTATGTGAATTTCTACTACCTCGTTCTGTACACAAACCCTGAATTTGTTTCTCAAAAACCTTTGTTACAAAAGAAGGTGAAATATTTTCCATAATCAAAATTGAATTTTCATCAACGTCTTCTAAAATATCTTTTCTCTCATCCATGATATGGCTTAAAAGCCTGTAAGCTACATCTTCAAAATCATTAATTTTATGAGCTAAGTATTTATTACTCATACCGCTGAAGATATCTATAGCATCATTAAAATATTTATTAATAGCTATTTCCAAGCTATTTAGATCCTCAGAAATTAGTTTGGAAATTTTGTCTATGAAGTCAGGGTCTTGCAAGATTAATTTATGTGATTCTAATATATCTCTGTTTTCCTGTGAATAAGTATAATCCTGAATTAACTTACTTAATTCATTAATAACATAATCTACATTCTTTTTAAAACGTGATATTTCAGATTCTACTTCTCTTCTGTAGATTTTTTTATGCTCTATGTGCAACTCGTGTTTTTGAATTATCTTAACTCTACCAATTGCCACACCAGAGGAAACTGAATTTCCTTTTATCTTCTTCACTTTTCTAATCTTCTCCAAATTTATCTTCGAACATTTTTGTAATTTCTTTAATTAAGAATTCTTCATCAACTCCGTCAGCAACAAGTTCTAATTCAGACCCAAATTCTGCTGCTAATGTCATTACACCCATTATACTTCTTCCGTTAATTTCCATATCAGATTTCACAATTTTAAAATCTGATCTATATTTGGTGGCAGCTTTTACAATCATTGTTGCAGGTCGCGCATGCATTCCAAGTTTATTTACAATCTTTATTGTTTTTCTAATCATATTATTGAAATCCTGTTTACTGTTTTTTTTCCTTGTTTTTCTTTTCTCTAATCATTGCTTTTCTTTTTAATTCTTCTTGCAGTTTAGTTGTATACTCTCTTGCTGCATCATAGCCAAATAACTTAGAGATGTGATTCATAGCAACTACTTCAATTATCACAGCAATATTTTTGCCAGGAGATATTGGAAGGTAAATAATTGGAATTTTGTTACCAAGAACATCCACAAAATTATTACTTAATCCAATTCTTTCATAATCCATATTGTCTTTCCAAGGCATTAATTCAATTTGCACATCAATTCTTTTCTTAATTCTAACAGCTTGAATTCCAAACATTTTAGCTACATCAATAAGTCCAATTCCTCTAACTTCCATGAAGTGCCCATAATTATTTGTTGAAGAACCTACTAGGATGTCATCTTTGGATGTTATCTTCACAACATCATCAGTTATTAAACGTTGACCACGCTCAACCAGTTCCAAAGCACATTCACTTTTACCGATCCCACTTTTTCCGGTTAATAATATTCCAACTCCAAAGACATCAATGAGTGTACCATGGATAGTTTTGGTTTCCGCAAAAACTGTCTGCAAAAATATTCGCAAAGAATTAAAGAGTTTATCTGTAGATAATCTGGATGTGAAAATCGGGATTTTCATTTCATTTGCCAGAAATTCAATTTGCTTTGGAACTGAAAGTCCTTTGGTAATAATAATTGCAGGTATATCATAAACAAGTGTTTCTTTTATGTTGTTGTAAAGAGTCTCTTCATCTAATGACTGTAAAAAGCTAATTTCAGTTTCTCCTAAGATTTGTATACGATTATAATCAAATCGCTCAAAATAACCTGTTAATGCTAAACCAGGTCTATTCAAGAATGAAGTGGTAATATCTCCCTGCATTGTATTGGGATGTGTTATTAAAGAGAGTGAGAGATCTTTTTTCTTTAACTCATATAATTCTTTTACACTTAGTTTTTTCATATTCCCTACTTTTAATAGTGAACCCGTCCACGTCAAGTGGAACGGGTTCTAACTAAGATTATTGTGCTTCAATCAACTTATAATGTTGCTCATCCTTCTTAACCAAAACGTTAACTCTATCTGTTTCTATATTCTTAAATACTAAATACATAGCATCTATATTATCAAATTTTTCAAGAGCGTCTTCAACTGTTAATTCTTCAGCTAAAATTCGCTTTATTTTTACTCTTTTCTTGCCTTCATTTCTTTCAATAAGATCAGCATAAACAAAATGAAGATTTTTTTTCAGGCTTTTCTTATTATGATCAGCCCATTTATCCTTCATTTTCTTAATTTGCTGTTCCATTTTATCAACAGCATTGTCAATTGCCAGATACATGTTTTTTTCTACAGCTTCACATTTCAGATTATGCTTAGGTGCATGAACGATCAATTCAACTTTGTTTCCATTCTTCTCTAACGAAAGGATAAAATTAGCTGTAATAATGTGATCAAAATACCTTTCCAGTTTCGAACAGGAACCATTAACATGGTCTCTGATAGCATTTGTAAGGTCGAAATGACGTGCAGTAATTGTAATTTGCATTATTGCCTCCTTTATTAATACTGCAGGAATGAAAACTCCGGCAGCTATTTTCTTAAGAAATTTATTGCTTTTTCAGCATGATATGAGCTACGTACAAGAGGAGCAGATTCAACCAATTTGAATCCCATTTTCATTCCTTCCCGTTTATAAAAAGAAAATGTGTCTGGATGAACATACTCAGCAACAGGATAATGATTCTTGCTGGGAGCCAAATATTGCCCAATTGTTACAATATCAACTTCTACCTCACGTAAACTTTTCATAAGCTCAAGTACTTCAATTCTTGTTTCACCGAGACCCACCATGAAACCACTCTTAGTAAGAATAGTATTGTTAGAATTCTTAGCTGTTTTAAGAACTTCAAGTGATCTGTTAAAATTCGCCATTGGACGAACTGTACTATAAAGACGTGGGATAGTCTCTACATTATGATTCAAAACTTCAGGAGAAGCTTTCACAATTTTCTTTACTAGCTTCATATCACCCTTTAGATCTGATATTAATAACTCAATTGCAACATCGGTATCACAGATTTTACGAATCTGCTTAATTACTTCTACAAACTGAGAAGCACCTCCATCAGGGAGATCATCACGTGTTACAGTAGTTACAACAACATATTTTAATTTTAATTCTTTGGTAAATTCAGCAATTGCTTTTGGTTCATTAATATCCGCAGGATAAAGATTTTTTTTGGTTTTATCTACAGCACAAAAAGTGCAGTTACGGGTACAGGTTTCCCCTAATATCATGAAGGTTGCAGTTCCATTTTCAAAGCATTCACCCTGATTTGGACATTTAGCACTTTCACATACAGTATGAAGATTATATTTTCTTAAACTTTTTAATATTTCCTGTGCTTTTTTTGCACCGAGTTTTTCTGATTTTAGCCATTTTGGCTTTCTCAATACTTCCATATCTTCCTAAGATAACCTACATTTTATGTATAGCAAGTTTTTCCAGATCTTCAACAGCTTCCATTACAGCTTCAGATAGAGTTGGATGAGCGAAAACAACTTTTTTAACGTCATCTACAGTTGCATTTAACCCTACCAAAACCCCAGCTTGAGAAATCAATTCTGTAGCATGTGGACCAATAATGTGAACTCCTAAAAGTCTTTTAGAATCGATTTGAGCAATAACTTTTACAAACCCAAAAGTTGCTCCCAATCCAAGTGCTTTACCATTGGCAGAAAATGGAAATTTCCCAATTAGTATCTCTCCAAATAATTCTTCAGCTTCCTTTTGAGTATAGCCTACAGAAGCAATTTCAGGATTTGTAAATGTGCAAGCTGGAATTTTTTTATAATCAAGATCAATTATCTCAATATCTGTGTTATTTACTTCATTTTGAATAATATCAGCCACGATCAATCCCTGCTTACTGGCAGTATGAGCTAACATCAATTTCCCTGTTACGTCACCAATAGCAAATACATTCTTCAAATTCGTTCTCATCATACTGTCTATTTCTATAAGTACGTCATTAGTACAAAATAATTTATCTTCAAAGTCAATTCCCATAACAGGTTCTCTTCCAACACTTAGCAAGACCTTATCAGTTACAATTTCTTTTCCATTTGATAATTTAAGAACAATGTTACTTGCTATTTCTTCAAAACTTTCAACAGCAGTTTTAAGATGCACTTTTATTCCACTTCTTTTTAGCGACATTGCTAGTCTTTTTGAAATTTCGATATCCTCTAAGGCAATAAGATTCGGAAGAAATTCTACAATCTCTACTTCAACTCCTAGTTGATTATAAATTGAAGCAAACTCACATCCGATAACTCCACCACCTACAATAACAAGCTTTTGAGGAAGTTCTTCCATTTTAAGGATATCTTTAGAATTTAGAATATTCTTTCCATTACATTTTAAGAAAGGTAACTCTTTTGGTTTAGATCCAGTAGCAACAATTACATAATCTGCAAAATATTCCTCTTCATCAGTATTTATGCGATACTCAGAATTAACTTGTAATATTTTAATAACTGCATTATTAATAATCTGTATTTTTCGTTTTTTGAACATAAATTCAATTCCGGAGACCAGTTTTTCTACAATATCATTTTTCCTTTGCCAAACCTTTAAGTAATCTATATCAGATTTTTCAATCGAAATTCCATAATCTTCAGATTCTTTAATCTCTGAGTATAAATCGGCAACTTTTACTAATGATTTAGTAGGAATGCAGCCATGATTAAGACAAACTCCACCCAATCTTTCCTTTTCAAAAACAACAGTGTCAATTCCATACTGTTGAAGTCTGATTGCTGTTACATATCCTCCCGGTCCTCCACCGATAATTGCAACTTTGAATTTATTCACTCTTTTCTCCTCAATCTACTATTAAGTATTCCTTTTGCTTTTCTGTATTTTGCAATAACACGACGAGACACATGAATGTTGATCTCTCCAAGTTTTCCGGCAATATCCTGATCACTTAAAGGATTTTTTTCATCTTCAACATCAATCATTCGCGTGATCTTCTGTTCAACATTGTGCCTTGAGATTGAGTTGTAATTATCATCTTTACCGGCCTTGCTTGTAAAGAAGTCCTTTAAGCACATCACACCAAAAGGAGTATCTGCATATTTTATTCGAACTACTCTTGAAATTGTGGATTCATTTACATGTAATTCTTGTGCGATTTCTGAATATGTGAGTGGTTTGAGAACTCTGTTTTCTCCATAAAAGAAATCTGGTTGATGATACAAAATTGATTTTGTAACTCTTTCTAAGGTTCTACCTCTCAGATAAACAGATTTTATCAGGAATTTGGCTGAATTTATCTTGCTGCGTACATAATCTAGTGCTTCTTTATCTTTTTTTACTTGTTGTAAGATTTTATTATATCTTCTGCTCAAGCGTATCTTAGGAAATGAATAGTCATTTACAATAACCTCATATTCACTACCTATCCTTTTTATTATTACATCAGGAACAATATAATTTGTATGATTTGTAAGAAGGCGCAATCCTGGTTTTGGATCCAATTTTGCAATTTGCTTTTTCCAATTTAAAATAGTAGTAATAGAAGTTCCAAAACTTGATGCAATAATTTTATATCTTTTATGAATGAGATCTGTGAAATGCTCAGATACTAGCTTAAAAATATTCTCATTATGCAATTCAGGATCAAGTTGAGCTATTAAACACTCTTGTATATTCCGAGCTGTGATACCACAAGGTTCTAGATGAAGCAACATAGATTGTATTTCTTCTGCTCTATCAAGTTCAATACCAAATTCTAGAGCAGCTGCTTCAAATACAAAATCAGTAGGCAAAAAACCATGATCATCTATGCTATCAAACAGTTCATATGCAAATTCAAATTCAATTTCACAAAGTCGTAATTTTTCAATCTGATACGTAAATTTATCCCTTTTATTTTCTTGCTGTTTGGTCATTTGATCAAAGTTTATACCTTCCGTAGCAGGATTGCTACCAGAACTTCCTTGAAAGTATTCGGAATATGAATCCAGGATTTCACTTAATTCTTTAGTTTCTTCCAAAGTTTTCTTCAATTCTTCGTCTTCAGTCTCATTTTTGATGTTTTCATCTAGCTGCTCTTGAATTTTTTCATTTTTAATTGTTGTCTCATCTTCATCGTTTAATTCTTGAATTTCTAGAAGTGGATTACTGATCATTTCTTGTTTTAAATGTGTTTCAAGCTGCATCATTGGCATAGCCAACATTTCTAGAGATTGAAGCATTTTTGGCTTCAATAGCAGGTTTTGAGTTTGCTTTTGAACTAAGGTCTGTCTAAATTTAACCATAATCCTATTCTTCTTTTACTCGTTCACAAAAGGATTGGTGAATCTATCACCGAGATAAACTTCACGTGCTTTGTCATCCTTGACGAGTTCTCTGGATGTTCCACTAAATAAAATTTCACCATTAAAAATAATATACGCTCTTTCTGTAATTTTCAAAGTTTCTAAAACATTATGATCAGTAATTAAGATTCCTATGTTTTTATCTTTTAACTTTCTTACAATATCCTGTATGTCAGCTACCGCAAGAGGGTCTACTCCAGCAAAGGGTTCGTCCATGAGTAAGAACGAAGGTGATGTAACAAGTGATCGTGTAATCTCAAGTTTCCTGCGTTCACCTCCAGACAAAGTATATGCCTTCTGTTTCGCTAATTTAGTAAGTCCCAGGTCATTAAGGTGCTCTTCTAATCTTATTTTACGTTCTTTTTTTGAAATCTTGAGGGTCTCTAAAATTGCCATTATATTCTGTTCAACAGTAAGTTTATGAAATATTGATGGCTCCTGTGCTAGATACCCAATACCTAATTGTGCGCGCTTATACATAGGAAGATTTGTTATTTGCTTTTCATTAAAAAAAACATCTCCGCTATTGGCTTTTATCAATCCAAGTATCATATAAAATGTTGTAGATTTACCAGCTCCGTTGGGTCCTAATATTCCAACAATTTCACCTTGCTGTAAGTCTATACAGACATTGTTTGCAACTTTTCTTTTCCCATAAATTTTAACTAAATTATCTGTCTTTATACTCTTCATAATAAATGGATTAAATTAATATCATTTTATTTGTCAAGTGAATGTTACAATTAAAAATCATATTGGAATAAATCATGCATAAATTGTGAATCTAAAATGTTTTTTTATATTTAGTTAAGAGATGCGTTACCAATTATTATGTTGAAATCTATATATTCCGTGAACCTTCTCTTTCATTGAAATCATCTTTATTTCATTGTCTTCATCCATCTCAATGATCAGATGTTCACCTTCAGCTTCATTTGCTGAAAAATCTCTATTAGTTGAAGCTTCCTGCTGAAAATACGACTTCACATTCCCTACTGCTTTGCAGTAAGAGATATTTCCTTTATCAAAAGTAAATTCCATCATATCACCAATTGCCCAACTTGCTTTTGGTTCTTTTTCTTTATCAGAAAACTTAACAAAACATGAATCCTGCAGAACGGCCTTTTTTATTTTTTGATCTTCAAAAAAGATTCGGAACTCTATTGCCGTAGCATCAGCGAGATCTGATGTGAAATTTGGTTCACCTATGTAAATCGCTTTTTCTTCATCAGCAAAATATAGTAGGAAATCACTAGTCATAACAAAATCTTTTGAAAAAGTTTTCACATTGAACGTTGCCGCAACTTTCTTGTAATTTTCAAAATATTCAATTTTCTCAGCCGAGATAGAAAATGTATCTTTATCTGCAATAGATAAGATTGGTTCCTTGATTAGATATCCATAACCATCATTTAGAAAATATTTTAACTCTCCACAAGTTCCGTGAATCTTTTCTCGCTCATCAAATGTCTTCACACTGTCTTTTGCAAAAAATTCTCTTGAATTTCTAAAATATTCTACTTCTTCAGCTTCAAATGTTCTAAAGGTTGAATCTTTATGAGTTTCAATAGCCAGTACATTCCCACGCAAGAACAGACGCTCCTTTTCACGAAAATAATCTACATTTTCTGCTTTCAAACTCAATGTATCTTCATATACTTTTACATTACCATGCATTCGTACTATCTTCTGTAGTTCAAAAATATCTGCTTTATCACTAAAAAATTCAGTATCACCATAGAAGAAGTGGACGTTCCCAAACAAATTTGTTATGTATTCTCCTTGAATTTTATTTATGATCAGCTTATCAGCATTAATCAATTTGTATGGACGTAATTCGGTTTCCTCAGCTTGGAGATAAATTGTAAATGAGATTAGGGTGATTAATAATAAAATTAATCTACCAATTAATTTTTTCATCTTCCAATTTCCCCTGTGCTGATACTTTAGTAATTTCCACTCTATCGAGATCTAAATTTGATTCCATTTCTTCACCTATCAGCAAGTTATTTTCTCGCTGTAGAGACACACCCTGTTTTGCATATAAGGTATTAGAGTTTCTATCTAAAACCATTAAGGGTGCTTTCATTATTCCATTATCACTTACAACAACTACATCACCAATTCCTGTTAGCGAATTGTTTGCATCATTTACTTCTGCTTTGTTACATTTCAAAGTTGATTTTACTGATCCATCAGTATTAAAAAATGTAACATAAACAGTATCTGCAAAGGTTTGTTTTGTACTATAATATTTATAATAATGAACGGCAGTTAATTCATAGTCAATTACATTATTGGAAGTTGATAATACTTTGATTGAGTCAGCTTGCTCATCTGGTATTTTCCCACTTATGGGCATTTCAGTTACTTCGTCTTGCTTAGCACAAGAAAATATGAACAGTATGCTACTAAGACCTAAGACGATTAAGAAGCTTTTGTAAACTTTCTTCATATTTCCCTTGTTTTTTTAAAATCAATTCAATAAATTCTCTTACCGCACCTTCTCCACCTTTACGCTTCATTACCAGATCAACTTTATTTTGTATATCATCAAATGCATCAGAGGGAGTTGCTGAGATGTTGCACTTTTCCATTACGGGCATATCATTCCAATCATCCCCCATATATGCAACATTTTCCCATTTTAGGTTCAATTCTTCTAGAAGTTCTGATGTTTTTCTTAGTTTATTTCTCACACCTTGAAAAAGTAGTTTAATTTGAAGATCTTTACATCTTTTCTCTAGAATTCTTGAACTTCTACCTGTTATGATCGCAAGCTCAATACCACTAAATTGAAGTAGCTTAATTCCTAGTCCATCTTTAGCATTATAATTTTTAGATTCCAGCTCATTGTTGTCATAAATTATTTTTCCATCCGTTAACACACCATCGTTATCTAAAATTATTAGCTTTATCTTACTGAAATTCATTTATACCTCATTACCTTTCAATTTTTAAACATGCATCCAGCAATTGAGGAAGTTCATCAATTGGCAACATAGAATTCGCATCACTAAGAGCAAGTGCTGGATTGGGATGCGTTTCTATAAAAAGTCCTTTTACATCCCCAGTAGCTAAAGCAGCTTTAGCCATCTTTAATGCATATTGGGGTGTACCACCAGATGTCTTATTTTGGGAAGGCTTTTGCAGACTGTGTGTCACATCGTATATAACTGGATATCCAAACTGACTCATGATCGCAAAACTGCGGAAATCAACAATCAAGTTATGATAACCAAAACTTGTTCCACGTTCTGTGAGAAGAATTTTATTATTTTTTTCAACTTGAACTTTTTCAGCTGCACTTTCCATATCTTCAGGAGCCATGAACTGTCCTTTTTTTATATTAACAATTTTACCAGTTTTTGCTGCCTCCGAAATCAAATCAGATTGTCTTGATAGGAATGCCGGTATCTGTAATATATCTGCAACCACAGCTACTTTTTTTACTTCACTAACATCATGAATATCTGTTAATATCGGAATATTAAATTCTTTCTTAATCTTCGAAAGAATTTTAAGACCTTCAATTAATCCTGGTCCAGTTGGAGAGCCGACTGATGTTCTATTTGCCTTTCTAAATGAAGATTTAAATATGAACTTGATTCCACGCTTCTCTGTCATTTCAACTAGTTTTGCTGTAACTGACATCATCATTTTCTCATCTTCTATTACGCACGGACCAGCAATGAGGAAAAAATCATTGCAATTTTTAAGTTCCTTATAAAGCTCCATATTCACTCCGTTGCAGATATTTAAATTATTAATTATCTGCATGTATCAATTAATTTAAATTTAACGATAATGACAACTAAAAGGGATAAATTACTATGTCCAGATTTTTTTTGCTTGCACGAAATCACTTCGTAAAATTTATCACTTTTATATATAAATTATGAATAAATTAATATTGTTGATTATTTTTTCTTTTGGCATTCTTAATGCTATTGATGGTGAACATCAAATTGCAAGATTACACTACAAAGGTGGTGGTGACTGGTATAACGATCAGGATATAATTCCAAACATTTCTAAATTTCTAAATAAAACAATAAATACAAATTTTTCTGAAATACAAGCCATTGTAACTGCGGATGATCCTAAACTTTTTGATTTTCCATTTATTTTCATGACAGGGCACGGAACAATAAATTTCAGCGAAAAAGATGCTGAGAGCTTAAGAACATATTTAGAGCGAGGTGGTTTTCTTTATGTTGATGACGATTATGGTTTAAATAAATCGTTTCAATCTCAATTCAAGAAGATATTCCCCGAAAAAGATTTTGTTGAGTTACCTAACAATCATGAGATATTTCACTGTTATTTTAATTTTCCTAATGGACTTCCCAAGATTCATAAGCATGACAATAAAAGACCACAGGCATTTGGTATTTTTGATGATAATGGAAGACTGATGATGCTTTATACTTATGAATCTAACATCACTGATGGTTGGAGCAATGTGCATAATGACCCTGATAATCTAAGAGAATTGGCTTTCCAATTTGGAGCAAATTTGTTTTACTATATTATGACAAATTAATAAAAGGAAAAATATATGAACGTTTATATTGCTTCTGATTTTCATTTAAAATTTGTAGAGAATAGTGATGATATTGAGCGCAGAAATAAAGTAATCTCATTTCTGGAAAGTATTAAAAATGATGCCGACTTATTGATTTTAAATGGTGATATTTTTGACCTTTGGTTCGTTTGGAAAAAATTTATTATTAAAGGATATTTTCCGTTATTGGTTAAACTTCATGAGTTAAAAGAAAACGGTGTAAGAATTGTATTTATTGCTGGAAATCATGATTTTTGGTTTAAGAATTTTCTTACAGGAACACTTGGCATTGAAGTTTATAAAGATAGTTTTTTTGAAACTATTGATAGTGTAAAAACATTTGTTTCTCATGGTGACAGGTATACTTCTAACGATTTACGTTATCAAATATTCCGTAGATTGATCCGCAATAAAATCGTCATGTGGATCTTCAGTAATTTGCATCCTGACTTTGCCTTAGGAATTGGTAAGAATATGAGCAGATCAAGCCGGAAACAGAAGAGAACTGATAATACCTTAAACAGACGGGAACAAGGATTAATAGAGTTTGCTAAGAAAAAATTGAATGATGTTGATCTTGTTATTTTAGGACATTCGCACCTTCCAAAAATTGAGAAGTACAAAAATGGAATCTATGCAAACGCAGGTGACTGGATCAAGAATTATTCTTTTTTAAAAATGATAGATGGAAAGATTGAATTACATAAGTTTAAAAAATAATTAAACTAAGCAACAAATGAACAATAAATAAGGGGAGAAAAAAATGAGAAAAAAATTGTATGTGGTAATTGCAATAATACTAATGGGAGTGTGTACAATGAGTAATTTAGTAGCAAATGAAAATGTAATTATTAAAATGGTTACAAATATGGGAACAATAGAACTGGAACTTTATGCTGATAAAGCTCCGATCACTGTTGAGAACTTCACTAAATATGCAAACGATGGGTTTTTTAATGGAACAGTGTTTCATCGTGTAATCAATGATTTCATGATTCAAGGAGGCGGATTTACAGTAGAAGGTGATCATAAGACAGATACATACGATCAGGTACAAAATGAAGCTGACAATATGCTTTCTAACGAAGTTGGAACAATAGCTATGGCAAGAACAAATAATCCGCATTCCGCTACATCTCAGTTCTTTATCAATATAAAAGATAATGCATTTTTAGATCATCAAGATAAAAAACGTGGATGGGGCTATTGTGTTTTTGGAAAAGTAACAAAAGGTATGGAAATTGTTAACTCAATCAAAGCTGTTCCTACACATGTAAATCCTAAAACAGGAATGTCTGACTGGCCAATTAAAGAGATCATTATCGAATCAGTTGAAGTTGTAAAATAAGTTTAGATAGAATCTTTACAGAATTTATGAGGAATTTCAATAAAAGCTTTTTCTTTTTGCTATTATTACTTTTGCTGTTATCGTGTTCAAATAGCAAAATAATTGCAAATAGAGAAATTGTTACAGAAAAAAAAGTTTTTAGCTTAGAAATTCCTCAAGATTCTATACACCTTTCAAACAGACTCCAATTAGAACCTGCATCTGTAAGAAGTCCAGTTCGAATTATAGCAACAGGTGATATTATGTTGGGAACAATTATTCCTAAAAACTCATATACACCGAATAATTTTGGTTTAAACCTGTTTGATTTAGAAATTCAAGAAATCCTTAGAACAGGTGATATTACTTTTGGAAATCTAGAAGGGACAATAAGTGGAATTACAGGAATTCCGAAGAAAAAAAAGTATGTATTTGCCATGGAAGACAATTCGGCAGAATTACTAGCCAGTGTTGGTTATAATCTTCTAAGTACAGCTAACAATCATGCTTTAGATATGGGTATAGAAGGTAAACAAGTAACAAAATTAGCCCTGATGAAATCGAATATTTACTTCGCGGGGTATTCTGATGTTCCAACAACTGAATTTGAGATTAATAATGTTTCTTACGGCTTCATTGCAGTATCTCCAAATTATGGAGTAGTAAACATACATGAGTTCCAAAGGATTAAAAAACTAGTTACTGAGCTAAAAAGTACTTCCGATATTGTCATTGTTTCAATGCATTTAGGTGCAGAGGGAAAAGAAAATCAACACATCACCCGAAAGCAGGAATATTTTTTGGGTGAAGATCGTGGAAATCCTTACCTTTTTGCACGTGAAATGATCGATTCTGGAGCTGATGTAAATTTAGGACATTGACCTCACATTATCAGGGCTATCGACATTTATAAAGATAGATTCATTGCTTACAGTTTAGGAAATTTCTGCACGGTTAACAGTATTAATATTAAAAGTGTTAGTGGTGTAGCACCGATCTTAGAACTAATTATTGATATTGATGGCAGTTTCATTTCAGGAAAAATACATCCAACCAAACAAGTTTACCAAAAAGGTGTATCAAGAGATCCAGATAATACTGTTATTGAATTGATTCAAAAACTTACATCACAAGATTTTCCTGAATCTTTACTTACTATTACAGATAATGGAATGATCTACAAATCAATTTCAAACTAAATAATATTAAACATATTTCAATTTGACTTAATCTTCTTTATTGCTTCTAGGATGTGCCTGTTCATAAACTTTTTTTAGATCTTTTATTGTAAGATGAGTATAAATTTCTGTTGTTGATAAATTTGCATGTCCAAGCATTTCTTGAACTGCTCTTAAATCTGCACCACGAGCAAGTAAATGAGTTGCAAATGAATGGCGTATAGTGTGAGGTGAATAACCTTTAGTTTTTGCAACAAGATTCAAATATCTGGATAATATTTCCCTGATCTCATTCGAAGAAAGCGGTCTTCCACTTTTAGATAAGAAAAATGTGTCATCACTGAATCTAGATCTGAATTGATCGCGAGTTTTCATGTAATTTCTTATTGCTATCTTAGCTTTACTACTAATAGGAACGATACGTTCTTTATTACCCTTTCCAATTATTCGAATCTGTTTTTCGGCAAGGTCTATCTGCCCAATTCTAGAATTAGCTATTTCACTAATTCTTAGTCCACTGGAATAGATCAATTCTAAGATCGCTCGATTTCTAATACCGAATTTACTAGTGAGATCGGGAATATTCAATAACTCCTCCATCTCTTTTTCAGAAAAACACTTAGGCAATTTTTTCTCAAATTTTGGGATGCTGAGTTTTGAAGCGGGATTTTTTGAAATGTATTTGTTTTTCTCACAGAACTGAAAAAAAATTTTAATTGTAGTCGCTTTTCGCGCAAGCGTACGATTATTCCGGTGATTATCACTTAAATATCTTAAGAAATCGCGTAGATACAACCGAGTTATCTCATCAACATCTATAACTTCATCATCGAAATATCTTGATAGAAATTTCTGGAGTTGTAGAAGATCTTTTTTGTAAGCAGTAATTGTGTGTTCAGAAAGACCTCTAGAGATCAGTATCTTAACAAATTCATCAATTATTTTCTGCATAATCACACATCATTCTTTGGTCAATAACGGAATTCAACCTCACTCCAACTTCCCTTGATCTCATCTTTATAAAACTCTAATCGTAACTTGCCGTATTTACCATTTTTAGTTAAAATACTATAGAAATTGGTTTTTCTATTAGGAAATAGTTCATTCCTCTTTTTCTGATAATCAAAGCTTACAACAGCGTTTACATGAAGATCTTCAACTATATCATTATCAATATATTTCCCTACATTTGAAAGCATGATGATAAAATCCGTCTTCTTTGCCAAGTATGTTGCTTGCTCCTTTGCAATTCTAAAGATATCAGTTTTAAGTTTTGCATGAGTTGCGATATCATTCTTAACAGTAAAATCTGGTGTGTAAATTGCAAAAACACCTACTTTGAATGAATCACATTTAATAATTCTATTTTTAATTATTAGAATTGAATCACTTTCAATATTAGACATAAGCATTTCACACTCAATTGATTTATCAAAGAAAAAGTAATCTGCAGGTGAAATTATCTCTGGGCTTAAGGCATTGATAAATATAGCTATTAAGCTGTCTGATTGTGGTTCCTGCAACAATCTTCCAGCAAAAGCGTTAACCTGCCGAATCGAGTCATTTCTAATGTTCTTAATCAAGAAATTTATCATATTTATCTTCTCGTGCTCAAAACGAGGTTCAATAAAAAAGTTTATATCAAGATAATCATTCGCTATAAGACCAGCTGCAATTAACAATAACATTATTAGTAAAATTACTTTTTTCAATTTAATCTCCATTCTCTTATTACTTTCTTAATTTTGTGCTTATCTTGTCAAAAGGATTTTTTTTGACAATTATAGTTATAATTATAAAGTTGATATAAATATAATAATGATATTGAGGAAATATGAATAATGAACTTATAGTTGTAATTGGTGCTTATGGTAGTGGGAAAAGTGAATACTCAATTAATTTAGCCAGAGAATACTCGCAGCAGGGAGAAAAAGTAACGTTGGTAGATCTTGATGTAGTAAATCCATATTTCCGCAGTAGAGACGTGAGAGAAGAATTTGAAAAGCAAGGCATTACAGTTATTGCCCCGGAAGGTGAATTCCAACATGCTGATCTTCCCATGCTCTCTCCCAGAATTATGGGAGCTGTACAAAATCATGATGAAGTTGTTATACTCGATGTTGGTGGAGATCCAGCAGGATGTAGAACTTTGGCAAGATATGTAACGAACATTAATAAACGTGGATACAAAATGCATTTTGTTATAAATACAAAACGCCCATTTACTGCAGATACAGCAGGGATAACAGAAATGCTGGAGATGCTTAGATTTGCATCCAAACTCGAGATTACAGAATTCATTTGTAATACGAACTTGATGGAATATACAACAGTTGATATAATTGAAGAAGGCATTAAAATAATTGATGTTGTTGCAAAAAGAGAAAACATCAAATTCGATAAATTTACAGTTTTGGATAAATACATTGATAGCATTCCGAAAGCAATTATGGGTAAAACTAGAATAACACTTAACTATTTTCTCTCAAAACCGTGGGAAATGAATAATAAAGTTCATCATCCAGGAATTTAAGTATTAGTTTAATTAAATAAATAATAGCTAAACTTAACCCCGATTTTTCGGGGTTTTTTTTATTGTTCTTCAAAAACAGATTTATGATAGTTGATCCCAATTATTCTATAAACATTGAGAAATTTCTGCAATCTTTCTTTGAAATCTTCCCAGTTTTTATTATCAATCGTACTCCACAGAACTTCTGCTAATGCAGTAATTCGTGGGAATATCATGTATTCAATGTGTTCCGGTGTTTCCATCCATTCCGTCCATACATTTGCTTGAGCACCGAGAATATGCTTAGCTTGTCTTTTAGTTAATTCTTTGGGTATTGGTTCATAAGAATAAACTTTTTTTAGAGTTGTATAGCCACCAATAGCTTTTGGCTCAGTTTCCGGGTCATCTTGGTAATGATCAAAATAGCAATGAGTTCCTGGACTCATCACGACATCGTGGCCAATTTTCGCTGCTTGTATACCACCCTTTTCACCCTGCCAACTCATTACAGCAGCATTCGGTGCTAAACCACCTTCTAAAATCTCATCCCAACCTATCAATTTCCGATTTTTCGAATGAAGATACTTTCCGATTCTTTTAATAAACCAACTTTGCAATTCTTCCACATTCTGCAGATTCTCCTTTTGCATTCGAGTCAGGCATTTTGAACACTTTTTCCATTCTTCTTTGTTTACTTCATCACCACCAATATGAATATATTTCCCTGGAAACAATTCCAAAACTTCATTTAGCACATTCTTCAAAAAGACGAATACCTCTTCATTTCCTGCACAAAATATATCTTTATTTGGCCAGTAAGTTCCAGTGGCAACAGTGTATGGTCCACCTGTACATCCAAGCTCCGGATATGCAGCTAGCACTTCTAAAGTATGTCCAGGCATCTCAATTTCCGGTATTATAGTTATGAATCTATCATTAGCATATTGTACTATCTTTTTAATCTCTTGTTGAGTATAGTACCCGCCATATATTGTTTTTTCACCAGGTTGTTGTGGTTTACAATCACGCCAGCCAATTCCGTCTCGAGATGCACGCCAAGCTCCAATTTCTGTAAGTTTAGGATACTTTTTTATTTCAATTCGCCAACCATTATCATCAGTAAGATGCCAGTGAAAAATATTCATTTTATGCATGGCAAGATAGTCGATGTATTTTTTAATAAATTTAACGTTGAAGAAGTGACGAGATACATCCAAATGCATTCCACGCCAGATAAAACAAGGATTATCAATAATTTCGCAACATTGTAATACAAGTGGTTTATTTATAAATTTCTCACCAAATATTTCAATGGGTAAAAGCTGAAATATAGTTTGAATACAATAAAAGACTCCATTTAATGCTTCAGCTTTTATTGTAATATTACTAGAACTGATTTCTAATTTATATCCTTCTTTTCCTAACCCAGTTTGAATAAAATCAATATTGATTACATTTGTACAAATTTCAGAATACTCTTTAATTGGAATTTTGATATGACTAAGTTTATAAATTTTATCAACAAAGGGTAGTAATAATTTTTGCATTTCTAAGCTCATCGTGGATGTTTGGATTATAGTGTTCTCTGTTATTGAAAAAGAACCTTCTTTTTTAGTACACTTACTTGGTTTAGGAATAATATTCATATTTTAAAAATCCTTATGTT
>Ga0307989_1000233_pt1 | contig 39767 bp, 38 predicted proteins | sample EllFjometagen185_FD_203164 | JGI IMG/M metagenome (GOLD analysis project Ga0307989, IMG submission 203164) | Marine microbial communities from Ellis Fjord, Antarctic Ocean - #185 | ecosystem: Environmental > Aquatic > Marine > Unclassified | place: Southern Ocean | collected 2014-10-08 | reverse complement strand
CGATTAATAGATCACCACGAAATGCTATTCGCATTTCTCGTGATGACCTTATTACGATTAATAGATCACCACGAAATGCTATTCGCATTTCTCGTGATGACCGCCGTCCAGAGACGGCTTCGTTTTTTAAATCTAGTTTAAAAAACATTTTTTTAACAAATTAAAAAAATATGACAAAACATATAATAAAAACAAAACAAGACACACAAAAACTTGCAAAACAATTAGCCTTAAAATCCAAAAAAGGTGACATATTCGCCTTACAAGGCACACTAGGAGTTGGAAAAACATTTTTTGTTTCACAATTCATAAACGCACTTTTAAAAAAACAAAATCAAAAACCAGAACAAGTAACAAGTCCAACTTTTAATATTTTAAAAATTTACGAAACCAAAGAGTTCCCGATTTATCACTTTGATTTATATAGATTAAAAAAATCAGAAGAACTTTATGAATTAGGAATTGAACAAGCTTTTGAAAATGGAATAACTTTAATCGAATGGCCAGAACTTGCACAAGATTTACTTCCCACAAATTACATCAAACTTAAATTCTCTTTTGGAAAAAATGAAGAGGAAAGAATAATCGAAATTATATAACTATGTCATTGCGAGCATTTCTTAGAAATGCGCGGCAACCCTCCGTTGTGTCATTGCGAGGAGCACGAAGTGCGACGCGGCAACCCTCCGTTGTGTCATTGCGAGGAGCACGAAGTGCGACGCGGCAATCTCCCTTTCTGTCATTGCGAGCATTTCTTAGAAATGCGCGGCAATCCCCCGCAATATATCGCATCATCGTGTCATCCTCGGTGAATGTTCACAATCTAAAAAACCTTTACAATAACAGCAAATAGCATATAATAATAGCAATGATTTTATATTTAAATAATTAAGATAAAAAATATGGTAGAAGAAGAAGAAGAAAAAAAAGCAGCCGAAACTTCTCTAACGAAAGCAGTAGTTGAAGCAGTTGTAGCAGGTCATGCAGGAACCCTACGTAAATTATATGACTCAGGTGAAAGTTCAGATGCAGAAAGTAATGAAGGATTCACAGCATTAATGTTTGCAGCCGCTAGTAGTAAACATGATATTATAAATTTATTAATTGAAAAATATCATGTAGGTCTAGATAAACAAAGTAGTGAAGGATTCACAGCATTAATGTTTGCAGCTGACGCAGGGGATGATTATGCCGTAGAACAATTGCTATTAAAAGGAGCAAGTGTAAATCTTGGAGATATAAAAAAAGAGACTGCTTTAACATTAGCAGTTCGTGCAGGCCAGGCAGAAACTGTAAAAGTATTATGTAAAGCAGGAGCAGACCCGAGTATACTAAATCGAGATGGAGAGACTGCTTTAACATTAGCAGCTCGTGAAGGTCATACAGAAGTTGTACATGTATTATGTGAAGAAGGTGCAGATCCAAATATTCAAGATGAAACAGAAACTACTGCATTAATGTATGCAGTTCGTGCAGGTCATACAGAAACTGTAAAAGTATTATTTGCAGCAGGTGCAAAACCAAATATTCAAGATAAACTAAGAAAAACTGCATTAATGTATGCAGTTCATGAAGGTCATGCAGAAACTGTAAAAGTATTATGTGAAGCAGGTGCAAATCCAGATATTCAAGATGAAAGAGGAAATACTGCATTAATGTATGCAGTTGAAGCAGGTCATGCAGAAGTCGTACACGAATTATTAATAAAAAAAGAAAAAATTACAGTAGACCGTGCAAAAAGAAAATTAGAATTAATTACAGTAAGAAAAGGAGCAAAACCAAATTTACAAAATTTAGAAGGAGATAGTGCTTTAACCTTAGCGTCTGCTCTAGGTCATGCAGAAGTTGTACATGAATTATGTGCAGCAGGAGTGGGTGAGAGAATAGACTGTACTGCTCAGGGTACTATATTATTAAAAGCAGTTCGTACAGGCAACGCAGAAGTTGTACATGAATTATGTGCAGCAGGAGTGGGTGGGAGAATAAAGCGTACTGCTCAGGGTTTTATATTATTAGATGCAGTTCGTGCAGGTCATGCAGAAGTCGTACATGAATTATGTGCAGCAGGAGTGGGTGAGAGATACCAAATAGATGCGTTAAAAATAGCAGCTCGTGAAGGTCGTGCAGAAGTTGCACATGTATTACTACAAAGAACTAATCCTAGGTTATGTCAAGAAATAAGAAGAGTAGCTAATTTAAGTGAAGAGAGAGAAGAGAGAAGAGGAGGTGGAGGAGATGGAGAAATAGATAAAGAAAGAGACGAAGAAAGATTTTTAGAAGAGCGCTATAAACAGTTGAGTCAACAAGGAATAAAGAATCCCAAAACATTGGTCTCTGATTTAGTAGAAAGAGAAAAAGAAAAACGAAAAAATGAAACTGCATTAAGGCAAGCGGCAGATGAATGTTTTTTTGATCGAACACCACCACCAGATTTACGAAATCGTCAACAATTAAAAGATCATCGAGACCGTGAACTTGAACGTTTAAAATTTCTTAAAGAATTAAGACGGTACCAAGAGCTTGAATTCAAGCTTGCTTCTGAAACTAGAGCTTTATTAAAAAAAAGAAAAGAAGAAGCTAAAGTTAAAGATGAAGCTGAAAAAGAAAGAAGTAAAAATGGATCATATTATTCCGAAATAGAAACAATGAGAGAAGCTGGAAGAGTGTTGTATCTAAAAAAAGAAGCAGCAGAAAAAGAATTAGAAACTCAAAGAGAACTATTAGTTAATAGCATAAGAGAAATATGGGGTGATGATAAAAAAAGACAAGATCCGGAAAAAGAAAGCAAAGAAGATAAAACTTGTCGTTTATTAGAAGAAGTAGAAGGAGTTAAAAAAAACAGAAATAATCAGGTGAAACCTGAGGATGTTATAGCTTTTTTACTAAAACGAGCAAGAGAGAAAAGATTGCTACATAGTTTTGTTGTCACTGCAGAAGGAACAGAAGTACATCAAGAATATAGAAATACAGAAGAAGTATTAGCTACAAGTGGTTCTCAAGCAACATCTCATGATTCTTTTGGGGAAGAAGTTAATAATAGAGAAATGTTTTTAACACCAGAAGGCATGCCTTGTTCAAGAGTAGATAAAGCTAATGATTCACCAACTCTTCGAGTTCCACGAAGAAGTATAGTTAGACAAAGAAATGTTGACGGAACTACGCAAGATAGTTTTAGAGTTGCACATTATGATAAACAGAGAAGAATTACTAAATTAAAAGAATCTTTCAGAAAAATAGAAGAAACAAAAAGAGTTCATTCAGATACATTGGAATTCTTTGAGCCAGAAGTTGTGGTAACCACGGCATTAGGTCGACCAGATGATAAACAACACAGTCTTAGAACAATAACAGCAGATGTTTCTGGATTAGTAGGTTGTAATAAAAAAAGAAAAAGAGAAGGAATATCACTAAATTACGCTATCATAGGTTTAACTTCTTTTGAATTAAATGATAATAGTACCGTTCATAGACCACGACTTGAAGTTATAGCAGTAATGGATGATAAATGTAATTTATGTGGTTTCAGAGTCAAAGAACCACACGAAGAACAATATCGTAAAATTCGAACAGCAGAACAAAAGCAGGTAGAAGAAGAGTTATGTAGAGTGCTTTTAACTGAAAGAGGTTCTCTAGTTCCGTCAATAACTCTTATGGGTATTGATCAAGGGAAAAAACCAGTGCTACAAGTTATGGATAGAGAGAGAGTAGGTGAATTATTAAAAAGATCATCAGTGCGACAATATCCAGCAACAATGAGAAGTGGTTTTACCGCAACACATTTATCCGCCGCAGCTGCTGCACCTGCTGCAGCTATTGGAGGAATGGGTCGGAGGTGATTTTGTTTAATAAACACTTTTAGTTATTGTATTTTTCTTTTTTATGTCCTTTTATTTTTTACTATGTCATCCTCGAGCTTGTCTCGGGGATCTAATTTAACACAACATCTTACAGTCATTTTTGGTCATCCTCGCATTTAAAGAGCGCTTTGCGCTCTGTGATGTGGGGACCTCCCGCAACTTTATGTCATTGCGAGGAGCACGAAGTGCGACGCGGCAATCCCCCTTTATGTCATTGCGAGGAGCGTAGCGACGCGGCAATCTCCCTTTATGTCATTGCGAGGAGCACGAAGTGCGACGTGGCAATCCCCCTTTATGTCATTGCGAGGAGCACGAAGTGCGACGCGGCAATCCCCTTTTGCAGGAAGGGATTTGTAATCCCTTCCTTAACGTTTCAAAACAATAAGAAAAAGCATCATCATGTCATTCTCGAGCTTGTCTCGGGGATCTAATTCAACACAATATCTCACAGTCATTTTTGGTCATCCTTGCATTTAAAGAGCGTTTTGCGCTCTGTGATGTGGAGGGACCCCTTACAACACTATGTCATCCTCGATTACTTTTTCTTAATGAATGAAGTGATATTTAGAAAAAGTTATTGGGGATCATAAAAGTTATTAAAAACCTTTTTACACCTCTTATTCACAACAAAAAAAACAGAACAGTTTAGCATTGCTATTTAAATTGTAAAGAAAATTTATCTAATTTAAAAAAAAGTAAATTTTTCCTTGGCAATTGAAATAAATAATACAATATATATAGAAATCTTATTAATTTAAAAATTTATAAAAAATAGATGACAGACGGAAGTAAAGAAAATAGAGGTAAAATCACCTCAGTCAACAGTAGCGTTATTATCGCGAGTTTCAATGACAATTTACCAAAACTTCATAATAAAATAATTTCAGGCAAGGTAATTGCAGAAGTTATTCAACAAATTAATGATAAAGAAATTAGAGCAATTGCTTTGAATTCAACTCAAGGTTTGTGTTTAAATGATGTTGTTGTGGATACAGGAGGACCTTTAGAAGTTCCAGTTGGAGAAGAATTACTTGGTAGAATTGTAAATGTTTTTGGAGAGCCAATTGACGGTAAAGGTGAAATAAAAACAGCGCAAACCAGATCAATTCATCAAAAGCCAATTAATCTCTCAGAACATACAACAACTCAAAGTGTATTTAGAAGTGGAATTAAAGTAGTAGATTTACTTTGTCCTTTAGAATACGGTGGAAAAGCAGGATTGTTCGGTGGTGCTGGTGTTGGTAAAACAGTTCTTATTACAGAAATGATTAACAACGTAGCATTAAGTTATAAGGGAACAAGTATTTTCTGTGGTGTTGGTGAAAGATGTCGTGAGGCAGAAGAGCTTTATACTGAAATGGTAGAAGCCGGAGTTATGGAAAAAACAATTATGTTTTTTGGTCAAATGAACGAACCATCTGGTGCTCGTTTTAGAGTAGGGCATTCAGCATTAACTGTAGCAGAATATTTTAGAGATGTTAAGAAAAAAGACGTACTATTACTCGTTGATAATATTTTCCGTTTTGTACAAGCAGGATGTGAAGTTTCAGGTTTAATGGGTAGAATTCCATCACACGTAGGTTATCAATCAACTTTAGCAAGTGATGTTGCGGAATTACAAGAAAGAATTTGCGGTACAAAAGATGCATCAGTAACCTCAATTCAAGCGGTTTATGTACCAGCGGATGATTTTACTGATCCTTCGGCAACACATTTATTTTCTCACTTATCAGCATCTGTTGTATTATCTAGAAAAAGAGCAACACAAAGTTTATATCCAGCTGTTGATCCTTTGAATTCAAGCTCAAATATGTTAACGCCAACTGTTGTTTCTAAAGAACATTATGATTGTGCTAAAAATGTAAAAAGAGTATTGTCTGAATATGAAGATTTAAAAAACATTATTGCAATGCTTGGTTTGGAAGAATTATCAGCTAAAGATAGAAAAACAGTTGCAAGAGCAAGAAGATTAGAAAGATTCCTAACACAGCCGTTTTTTACAACTACACAATTTACAGGTCTTCCAGGTGTATTTGTCCCAATAGAAAAAACAATTGATGGATGTAATAGAATCATAGAAGGAGAATTTGACGATATACCAGAACAAGCATTTTATATGATCGGTGCTATTGAAGAATTAAATAAAGATAAATGTTTTTAATATGAAGAATAATTTGTTCAAGTTTACAATACTTTCACCTTTAGAAACTATTTTAGACGAAGAAGTTAAAAAAATAAGTTTGAAAGGAAAAGAAGGTAGTTATTCTATTTTCCCAAATCACTTAGATTATATTTCTTCAATAAAAACAAATGTTTTGTATTACGTGGATAAACATAACAAAACTTATTATGTTGCAATAAATGAAGGTATTTTAGTTAAATGCGGCAATCATGTAAAGTTATCAGTTTTTAGTGGTATAAAAGGTACTGATATAAAAGAATTAGAAAAAAAGATTGCGGAAAATATTAGACAAGCCGAAGAAGCAAAAAAAGCTTATATAACTTCTGTGACAAATTTAGAATATTTTGTATTTGATCAATTGATGAATTTTAAAAGATTTAAGTAATACATGGGAAAGAAAGAAAAAACTTTACAAGAACAATTATTAAGTTGTGTAGAAAATAAAACTAACAAAGGCAAAACAAAAAGAAAAACAATAAACCCAGTACAACACGTTGCACTATTTGGTTTGGTTGGTTGGTCAATGATGGTTCCAGTTTTTTTAGGAATATTACTTGGTAAATTTTTAAACCAATTTGTAGATTATAATATTACAGCAATAACAATTACATTTGGAATGTTTATTGGATTTTTAAATACTGTAAGAGAAGTTAAGAAAGAATTTAAAAAAACATTTTTTAAAAAGTAGTTTTTTTATTATCCTTGAACTTGTTTCAGGATCTATAAAGAATAATGATAAGGTGGATCCCCACTTTTGCGGGGATGACACGCGCCCTAAGGGACACTTTGTTTTATTAACTTTTTGTTAATAAAACTTTTTTTAACAAGTTAAAAAAAATATGTACGTAATTTATTTATTATTAGGATTTGTTATTGGTTGTATTAACTATGGCGGTTTAATACTTACGATAAAAAAACTTAAAACAAAAAAAGCAGCATGCGTTATTTATTTAAGTTTTGTTGCAAGAACAGCTTTTGTACTAGGGTCATTTTTTCTATTAATGAAAAATGATTGGAAAATATTAGGATCTTTATTGTTAGGTTTTATACTTTCGAGAATAATACTTATTAGTTTGGTAAAAAGAAAAAAATTAATAATATGAAATATACACCAGATCAATATATTTTATGGGAAAAGGGTATTTTTAATTTAAATCTAACCCTTGTCTACACTTGGGCAGTAATGATTTTTATAATATTATTATCAGTTATTGTAACAAGAAAATTAAGTAGTGGAAAAAAGATATCTAAATTACAAAATCTTTTAGAAGCTATAGTTGATGGAATTGATACACAAGTAAGAGACATGAGTGAGAACAATGTTCAACATTTAATGCCGCTTGCCGGAACCTTATTTATTTTTATTTTAGTTTCTAATCTTATCTCTTTGATTCCAGGAGTTATTGCGCCTACAGCTTCGATGTCAACAACTGCTGCATTAGCAATTTTTGTATTTATATCTATGATGTTTTACGGAATGAAGAAAAAAGGTATATTAGGTTATTTTAAAAAATATTTAAAACCAATGCCATTTCTTTTGCCATTAAATATTATTAGTGATATTTCTGGTAATTTTGCCTTGGCAGTTAGATTGTATGGTAATATGATGAGCGGTGTGGTTATAAGCGCTGTAATGTTGAAGATCATGTTTTTAGCATGGGGATTTCCTGTATTTATTCAGCTACTAGGTTTAATTAGTGCTGTAATACAGGCATATATTTTCTCTGTTTTAGCAATGATATTTATTATCTCTGCTGAATCGGATTAAGTATCATTGCGAGGAGCGAAGCGACGCGGCAATTTGGATTGCTTTGTCATTACGTTCCTCGCAATAACAAAAGATGTCATTCTCGAGCTTGTCTCGGGGATCTCATCAAAACAATGGTGTCATTCTCGAGCTTGTCTCGGGGATCTCATTACTATTTATTATTAACGTTTAAGGAAATTAAAAAATGGAAGCATTAGTACTAGGTATTATAGCAGCAGCGTCAGTTTTAGCTGCAGGAATATGTATGGGTATTGGAGCAACTGGTTCTGCACGAGGTGAAGGTGATGCAGCAGCTAGCGCTCTACAAGCTATGGCTCAACAGCCAGATGAAGCTGGAAATATTACTCGCACATTGTTTATATGTATGGCTATGATTGAGTCCACAGCTATTTATAGTTTTGTGGTATCAATGATCATTTTATTTGCTAACCCATTCTGGGCTTATTTAGTAGATAAAATTACATTATAATTAAATTAGGTTGTAAAAATGCAAATAGATTGGTTAACACTAGTTATTCAAATGTTTAACTTTACTATACTTATTGTAATTCTAAAGAAATTCTTATATAACCCAATTTTTAGGGTTATGGAAGAAAGGCGTCAAAGCATTCAGAAAAAAGTAGAAGATTCTGATAAAAAGGTTTTGGATGCTGGAAAAAAAGAAGAAGAATATTTAAAAAAAGTTGAAGAATTTGAGGCTAGTCAAAAAAAACTCAAAGCATCGCTTTTATCTGACATAGAAAAGAAAAGACAAAATATGTTAGATAAATTAGAAGAAGAAATTTCTCTTAAAAAAGAAAATGTGAAAAATCAAATTCTAAGAGAAAAAGATAAAATTTTATCTGAGTTTGTAAAAGTTTCAACTAATCAATTTGTGGATTTTGCAAATAAAGTTTTTTCTACATTAGCTAATACAAATATAGAAAAACAAAGTATTGAAGCATTTGTAAAAAAACTTTCTTCTATTGATAAAAAAGATATTGATATAATTAATCATAATCTTAAAAACGAAAATAATAGTATCGTTAAAGTCACTACTGTTTTTGAAATGGAAAATGAATATAAAGAAAAAATTACAAAAGCTTTAAAAGAACTAAATATTCAATACAAAGGCATTGAATGCAGTATCAATAAAGATTTGATACTTGGAGTAGAGTTACAAGCTGGCAGCTATTGTTTGGCTTGGACTGTTCAAGAAGCAGTAAATAATTTTAAAAATGAAATAACAAAACTTATAGGATAATGACAGAGAAAAAAGAAAATATAGTAAAGGAAGTATCAGATAAAACTGAAACATTACTTAAAAGCGCTATAAAAGGTTCCAAAGTTGAAATAGCAAAAAAAGAAGTTGCTATAGTAACTGAAGTTATGGATTCAATCGTTATAGCAAAAGGCTTTACTGAAGTCGGTGCTGAAGAATGTGTGATTGTCGGTGGTGAATGCATGGGAATTGTTAGCATGATTGAAGACGAAAATATAAAAATAACCTTATTAGACAAAAGCAATAAAATAGTTGTTGGCTCAGAAGTTAAACGTACTCATAGACCTCTTGAAATTCCAACTGGAGATTGTTTGTTAGGTAGGGTGGTTGATGGTTTGGGTAGACCGCTTGATGGTCAAGGTGCTTTAGGTAAAACAACAATGTTACCCGCAGAAAGACCAGCTAGACCAATTATTCACAGACGTCCTGTAAGAGTACCAATGGAAACAGGTATAAAAGTTGTTGATTCGTTGATTCCAATTGGAAGAGGACAAAGAGAGTTGATTTTAGGTGATAGACAAACAGGAAAAACTTCAATAGCAATTGATACTATTTTACATCAAAAAGGCAGAGATGTAATTTGTGTATATTGCGCTATTGGACAAAGAGACAACTCTATCGCAAATGTTCTAGAGGTTTTAAAATCAAACGGAGCAATGGATTATACAGTTATAGTTAAAGCCAGTGGAAATGAACTTCCAGGTCAACAATTTATAGCTGCTTATTCTGCAACAACTATAGCTGAATATTTCATGGATAATGGAAAAGATGTTTTAGTTGTTTATGATGACTTAACAAGACATGCTCGTGCTTACAGAGAAATTTCATTATTGCTTGAAAGATCTCCTGGAAGAGAGGCTTATCCTGGTGATATTTTTTATATTCATTCACGTTTGTTAGAAAGATCAACAAGATTAAAAGAAGAATTCGGTGGTGGTTCTATTACTTCATTGCCAATAATTGAAACTGAAGCTGAAAACTTATCAGCATATATTCCAACAAATGTTATTTCAATTACAGATGGACAATTATATTTATCTCCAGGTCAATTTCAAAAGGGTATTTTACCAGCAATTGATATTGGAAAATCTGTTTCACGTGTAGGAAGTTCAGCGCAATTAAAATCTTATAAAGCTACAACAGGAACCTTGGGTGTTGAATTTTCTCAATTTGAAGAATTAGAAATGTTTGCACTTTTTGCTACAAAATTAGATGATGTTACCAAAAAGATAATTGATAGAGGTAAAAAATTAAGATTATTATTTAAGCAAGACAAATACAAAACTGTTTCAACAGAAGGACAAATTGCTATTTTCTTATGCTTTAAGAAAGGTTTATTTGATCAATTAGAAACAGAAGCTGAAGTTCGCAAAGCTGAACAAATAGCGATAGAAACAATGCAGGAAGATTTCTTTGACGTAGTTAAAACTATTCGTAAAAATGAAAAAATTGATGATAGAACTATAGAAGAATTTTTAAAAGCAATGAGAAAAAAATTAAAATTAGATACTAAATAAAAAGTGGAAACATTAGACAGTTTAAAAAAACAATTAAGTACTTCTAAAGGCATTAAGCAAGTTGTTACAACAATGAAAGCTCTTGCTGGTGCTAATATCAAGAGATATGAAAAAGCTACTCATGCTATTTACATGTATAGAAAAAATATTGAACTTGGCTTAAGAGGTGTTCTTTCAAAAGATTTTAGCATTACTCATAAATATGATAATGATAAAGAATGTGAAAAATATATAATTGTTGCTATCGGATCTAATCAAGGTTTATGTGGCAGATTTAATGATAAAATTATAGAATTTTTAGTAGATGATTTAAAAAAGCAAAATTTAAAAAAAGAAGATGTTTTAGTTTATACAGTGGGCGATAGATTGGCAATGCTCGTAGAAAACAAAGATATAAAACCTATTTTTCATTTATCAGTTCCAAATGCAATAGAATCAATTGCTGATAGTGTTTATTTATTATTAAGCAAGTTAGATAATATTAAAGACAAATATAAAAAATATAAGATTTTATTATATCATACAAAACACGAAAGTTCTTCAAATGGTGTTGCTGTTAAAACACAACTATTACCAATAAATCCAGAAATTTTTGAAAGCATTAAAGAAAAAAGTTGGCCAACAAAAGAACTACCTTTCTGGCGTATTGATGGTGGTGAGTTGTTAAAAGATTTAATCAAGCAATATTTGTTTACTACATTGTACTATACATTTTCAACTTCTATCACAAGTGAGCAAATGAATAGATTAATGACTCTTCAAAATGCAGAAAATAATATTAATGATATGATTGAAAATACTAAATTAAAGTACAATCAACAAAGACAAATGCAAATCACTTCTCAACTGTTAGATGTTGTCTCTGGCGCTCAAGTTGCAAAAAATAAGAAAAAGAAGAAATCGTAAATTGTCATTGCGAGGAGCGCTTTGTGCAACACGGCAATCTCCTACAATACAACATACCTCACAGTCATTTTTGGTCATCTTCGATTAGTGCTTCTTAAATCGCAAAGCGATTTTTAGAAAGCGCTATCGGAGACCCCTTGCCTCTGATTGTCATTGCGAACGGAGCGAAGCGATCTTTCATTGTGTCATTGCGAGGAGCACAGCGACGCGGCAATCCCATGTAACACACTGTATCATTGCGAAGCAATCTATTTAACAAATTTTCCATTGTATTTTCTAACATAAAAATATAATCTTTTCTCAAAAGTATTAATTAATTTAAACCCAATGAACTTTCTTAAATTCTTCTGCATTTTTTATTTCGTAACTATTTCTTTAAGCTTTGCTCAAGCTAGAGTACGTTTACCTGAAAACATACAAAATTATAGGCAATTAAATAAAGACGAACAAAAATTTCAGCATATAGATTCTTTTAAAAAAACTTATGAATTACCAAAACAATATATGGGTAAATTAAAATATCAAAAAAGAAAAGAACCATCACATTTAAAAGATGCTAAAATTTATCTTGGTTTTGGTTTCCGTAATACATGGGTAGATAGCACTGAATTTAAAGATACCACTACTACAGGCGAACAATTCGCGCAAATGAATGCGCAATATGGTACGAGCTTTGATACAAGTTCAACTACATTTAACGCTACTGAAAGACGTTCGTGTGATGAGCAATTAGGTTATTTTGGTTCTATTGGATTATATTGGCCAAGTGGTTTAAAAACAGAAATAGAATATGGCTCAACTGAATTTAATACAAATCAAACAATTACAAATGATTCGGTAACTGAAAAAATAACTTTTAAAGTAGATACCGTAATGTTTAATGTATTTTTAGATGCACCAAGTGATTTAAGTAAAATAACACCATACATTGGAGGAGGAATAGGCGTAGTAAGAGCAAAGTTTAAACCATACACAAATAGTAATAAAGAAAATGCTGCTGCTGTACAAGGTATGGTAGGTTTATCTTATAAATTAAATTATAATTCATCAGTCTATTTAGGTTATAGATATTTAGTTGCAAAAAAATTAGAGCAAACAATTCATGAGACTTATGAAGAAGGAGATAATATATATTATTCTACCTCAACTTATGAATATAGATATAAAAGCCATGGTGTAGATTTTGGTTTTAGAATTGGATTTTAATTCAAATTTTATCCTTCAAGCGCGAAGCACACAAAAGGATTGAGCGTTTGAGCAAAGCCTTTTTTTAAAGGCTGGCACAAAGCGCACATTATCACTGAGCCTGTCGAAGGGCCGAAAGGAAGGTCTCTGAGCTTGTTGAAGTACAGGATCTATAAAACAAAATACTATGTCATCCTGAACTTGTTTTAGGATCCATAAAGAATAATGATAAGGTGGATCCCCGCCTTCGAGGTCCCCGACCTTTGGTCGAGGATGACCATATAAGAAAATGTAATTAATTAAAATTAAACATTTTCTAATATGACACGCGTCCTAAGGGACGCTTCTTTTTATTAACTTTTTTTAATAAATTAAAAAAATTATGAAAATAGCAATTGCATCTGATAGAAGAGGTTTTGAATTAAAAAAGTTTTTAATACAAGAACTTGAAAAAAAAGGAAATACATTAATAGATTGTGGCAGTAATAATCCAGAAGAGGCAGTAGATTATCCAGATTATGCAAAAGAAGTATGTAGGTCTATTTTAGAAAATAATAGCGATTATGGTATCTTAATTTGCGGAACTGGAATAGGTATGTCTATTGCAGCAAATAGATTTAAAAATATTAGAGCAGGGCGTTGCTGTACAATTGAAGATGCAAAAATAACAAGAGAACACAATAATGCTAATGTTATTTGTTTAGGTGCAGATAGAATAACAGAAAATTTAGCATTAGAATGTGTAGAAGTTTTTCTTAAAACAGAATTTACAAAAGACGAACGTCACCAAAGAAGAATTGAAAAAATAGACTCAATATAAATCCTTCCTAAACATATCTCGCAGTCATTTTTGGTCATCTTCGATTAGTGTTTCTTAAATCGCAAAGCAATTTTTAGAAAACACTATCGGAGACCACTTGCCTCTGATTGTCATTGCGAGAATTGCAAAGCAATTCGCGGCAATCCCCCTTCTGTCATTGCAAGGAGCACGAAGTGCGACGCGGCAATCCCCTACAATACAACATACCTTGCAGTCATTTTTGGTCATCTTCGATTAGTGCTTCTTAAATCGCAAAGCGATTTTTAGAAAGCATTATCGGAGACCACTTGCCTCTGATTGTCATTGCGAGAATTGCAAAGCAATTCGCGGCAATCCCCCCTTCTGTCATTGCGAGGAGCACGAAGTGCGACGCGGCAATCCCCTACAATACAACATACCTTGCAGTCATTTTTGGTCATCTTCGATTAGTGCTTCTTAAATCGCAAAGCGATTTTTAGAAAGCATTATCGGAGACCACTTGCCTCTGATTGTCATTGCGAGAATTGCAAAGCAATTCGCGGCAATCCCCCTTCTGTCATTGCGAGGAGCACGAAGTGCGACGCGGCAATCTCCTGCAATACAACATATCTCGCAGTCATTATTGGTCATTCTCGAGTTTTGCTCGGGGACCGCTTGTCTCTGACGGATCTTTCTTTCGTATTGTAACAACAAAGTAATCTATTTTCTTTTGTTCCTCATCTCCACTTTCAAACCATCTTCCAAGTCTCTAATTTTCAACAACAATCTTTTATTGTCTCCAACATATTTTTTTGCCATATCTAAATTGTTTTTAACCTTTTTAAAATTATCAGTTTTTAAATTCATTTCAGCCAAGGTCAAATAAGACTGAGTATATTGTTTATTTTTATAGTATGCTTCAGATAAAAGTTTCATACCGAGAATATTGTTAGGATGGTTTTGTATTATTTTTTTTAAAGTATTTATAGTTTTTGATAATAAAGTTTTATCATTTAGCAGAATCACCAAATTAGCTATATTCAACTCAAGTAAAGTTTTATCATGTTTAGAACTTAATAAGCTTTTAGATTTATTGTAATTTTTTAATGCTAAATTTAATTTTCCTAAATTATAAAAAACATCACCCTTTAGCTCATAAAAATAGGGATTTATTGAATTTATTTGTATTGCTTCATCAATCTCTTTCAATGCTTTATTGAAATTGTGATTTAAATAATAAAAAACTGCTCTTGAATAAAACGACTCTTCAGTTTGCAAGGAAACAGGATATTTCAATAACAAAGAATTTTCATTTTTTTGCGAAGCAGCAAAAACTTTAGCTTTTACTAAATCAAAAGCTTTTTTAAATTTATTATTAAAAACAGAATTGTTTTTTTTGTAATTCTTTTTTTCAATTTCAGCTCTTATGTATTCAAGACGATGCTTACTAAGAGGGTGTGTTTGAAAATATTCACTATTATCATTTAGTAAAACAACATCTTGATTATAAAATTTTTTTAAAAGATTCAACAAAGCAGAAGGTGATAAATTAGCCTGTGTTAAAAATTGTACTGCAAATTTATCAGCTACTTCTTCTTGTGCTCGAGAATAAGATAATATATTTTGTTGTCCTATGTGATAACCAGCCATGATAGTTGCAGTTGCTGATTCTGGAGAGCCACCGGCAATCATTCCTAAACTTAATAACGCACTAGCTAAAATAATATTGTTATTTTTATTTATTTCTTGGTGAATATTGGAATAATGTTTAGCGACAATATGTCCTGTTTCATGAGCTACAACTCCTGCAATTTCATCAGGATTGTCAACTGAAAGAAGAAAACCAGTGTTAATAAAAATTTTATTACCATCGACAATAAAAGCATTTATGCTATTATCTTGGATTATATAAAATTGTAATTTTTCAATACCACTAACTTTAAAAATTGGTTTAGATATTTCTGACAAAAAATTTTCAATTTCAGTATCTCGTATTATTTTTATAGAATTGTTTTTTGCATTAGCATTTGAAAAAAATATCAACAACAGCAAAACAGATATAAAAAAGTGTTTGAGAAATTTTATAAGCATTTCTTTATTTTAGGAAAAATAAAATTAAAAACAAGATCATCGCCACTTTCAAGTCATTGCAAGTTTTCGAAGAAAACGCGGCATAATATCTATTAACACACTTTATGTCATTATGATTTCTCTCTTTGTTATTGCGAGGAGCAAAGCGACATGGCAATCTATTTTGAACACTAATTATCAGTTGTATACCATCAAATAATACTAAGTTTTTCAAACACAAAAAAATAACATAATCCAAACTTTTTTTAAATCATGTCATTTTTTTATTGATTTTTATTTTTATTCTATTCAGTTATATGTATTGTGTAAAAATTAAACTAACAAATTAACTAATTATGAATGAAGCAAGATTTACAGGAGACAATAACTGGCTTATTATAGAACACGAGATTGTTACCGTTGGAATAACTGACCAACTTTTAAATAATTTAAATAACATTTCTTATATTGAATTACCTGAAATAGGAGATATTTTTAACAAAAATGACGTTGTAGCAACTTTAACTTCGAATGAAGGTGATCTTGAAATATACGCACCAATTAGTGGTGAAATAATAGAAATTAATGAAATGTTAATAGATACTCCTGAAAGTATAAATAGTGCTAGTTACGAAGATAGTTGGTTTTTTAAAATATATCTCAATGATGAAACTGAGTTAGAAGATACTATGTCAGAAGAAGAATATAAAGAATATCTTCTTGAAAATGAAGAAATCTAATGAAAATATTAGAAAAAATAAATAAAGTTATAGATTCTGATATAAGACCTGTGCTTAATGCTGATGGTGGTGATATAGAAGTTCTAGAATACAAAAATAAAATTCTTAAAGTAAAATTAAAAGGTGCCTGTCACGGTTGCCCTATGGCTGAATTCACTTTAAAAGATTGCGTAGAAACTATTCTCAAAGAAAACTTTCCTGAAATAAAAGAAGTTGTTAACGAGGAATAATTTTTCCTATGTCATTGTGAGGAGCACGAAGCGCAACGCGGCAATCCCCCTTTATGTCATTGCGAGGAGCACGAAGTGCGACGCGGCAATCTCCCGCAACATTATGTCATTGCGAGGAGCACGAAGTGCGACGCGGCAATCCCCTACAATACAACATACCTTGCAGTCATTTTTGGTCATCTTCGATTAGTGCTTCTTAAATCGCAAAGCGATTTTTAGAAAGCATTATCGGAGACCACTTGCCTCTGATTGTCATTGCGAGGAGCACGAAGTGCAACGCGGCAAGGAAGGGATTTGTAATCCCTTCCTTAACGTTTCAAAACATTAAGAAAAAGTACCACTATGTCATCCTCAATTACTTTTTCTTAATGAACGAAGTGACATTTAGAAAAAGTTATTGGGGATCAATGAAAAAACAATTAAAATAAATCAAAAATAACTTGTATATAACAAAATATGTTTCATAATAAAAGAAATATCTTGATTGTTTATATGTATTAATTATACTTACTTAAAATACTTATAATTAAGGAAGTCGTCATGCAATACACACATAGAAATACAGATACAGAAAAAATTACATTAACAATAAGTAAAAATACTAGACAAATGCTTAATGAATTTGCAAATAAAGCTCAAAAAAAACTTAATATTTCTTTCTTTGTTGATTTAGCTATTCAAGAAGCTATAAAAAGACAAAAAGCTCAGCAACTTAATTCAGTTATAAAAAATATATCCAAAAAAACTTTTCCCGAAACTTCAGAGGAAATTTTATATAATATAAGAAAAGAGGAGTAAAATATTAATGCAAAATTATGTTATAGATAGTTGTGTTTTTATAAAACTTTTTCTTGAAGAAGAAGACAGTAATAAAGCTTTAGAGTTATTAAGATATATAAATAATAAAAATAAAGCTATTATAGTGCCTTCGTTATTTTTATATGAAATTATTAACATTGCTAAAAAAGCAGATTTAAACATAGAAAAAATTTACAATGTTCTTGAAAAATTTTATGAAGTAAATCTTGAGTATGTCAATCCCAATATAGAAGAAACAAAACTAGCTTTAGAAATTTCTTCAAAAGGAAATTATAAAAGCGGCTACCCTTCAGCATATGATAGTATTTATCATTCCATTGCAATTAATCGTAATGCTTTATTTGTAACTAGTGACAAAAAACATTATGAAAAAAGTAAAGAATTTGGAAATATTATTTTATTGAAAAATATAGATATATAACCCTTCTTGTGTCATCTTTAATCAAAACATACCTTGCAGTCATTTTTGGTCATCTTCGATTAGTGCTTCTTAAATCGCAAAGCGATTTTTAGAAAGCATTATCGGAGACCACTTGCCTCTGATTGTCATTGCGAGGAGCACAAAGTGCAACGCGGCAATCCCCCTTTATGTCATTGCGAGGAGCACGAAGTGCGACGCGGCAATCTCCCGCAACATTATGTCATTGCGAGGAGCACGAAGTGCGACGCGGCAATCCCATACAACATAACACACTGTGTGTTCTTACAACAACTCTAAAAACCCTTTACAATAAAAGCCAAAACTGTATAATTATATCAATAAATTTTATCTAAGAATAAAAAGAAAAACATGGCAGACGCACCACCACCACCAAGAAGAGCCGCCGCAGGACCTCTAGATGATATAGAAGCCGATAGTCAAAGAAAAAGAGAACTCTTTCCTCTATTAATCTGCCACCCAAGTAAATATTATGGAGGGGATGATATTTTAACTAGCGTATTAAGTCAAGATCCAGATTTAAGGAAAACAACACATGGTTTTTATGTAAAAGGAAGACATGAAACACCGCTATATATCTTAAGGCCACCAGTTACAGCTAGTAATACAGAAGATAGAGAAGGAATAACAAGATTTTTAGATCAAATAACAAGAGGAGAAGCAGGAGAATTACCAGATAATAAAGATACTCACATCTTATCCCCATATTGTGTAAACGAGCATTGGTATACCTTAGATATACAAATAATTCCAGGTCCTCCTAAAGAAAGTAAAGTTCAATGCTATGATTCACTTGCAAATGGAGAAGGAAAATATCATAAACAAGGAGTTTTTCCCTCTGATGAAGATCTTGCAAAACTTCTAGGAAATTTAGAAGTGTCTTTTGGAGCTGTTAATGTTCAATTTCCTCAAACCCACCAATTCTCAAGACAAGAAGATAGGGTTTCTTGTGGCGCAATAGTAGCAAGAGACATTTTAGCTATTTTAGATGGAAAAGAAGTTTCTGAAGATCCAATTAGTGCTGAACAAGGTCAAGATTATAGAATAGAAGATTTTAAAAGAATGGAACGAATAAGAAAAGAAGAGGGTAATGAATTACAAGAAAATGCACAATCATTTACAGACCATTTACAAAAAGGAACTGCAGAGGATCTAAGCAGCTTTTATTTACAAGACATGCAAGCTCAAGCCAATGCTATAGAACTATTAGATCAACAACAAGGTGCAGCTGCAGCAGCAGCAGATAGAGGTGAACTAGGAGACGGAGGTGTAGGAGAACATAAAGCTTCAGATGACAGACGAGTACCAGCACCAGCACAACCAGAACCAGCACAACAACAACCACATAGACAACCACCAGCACAACCAGCTCTAGGACTACAACCAGTTCCACAAAATCCACCACAAAATCCACTAGAAGGATTTGATGATGATAGATCAGATGAAGGTGATAGATCGCCACCAGGATCACGATTTAGAGATATACCACTATTGCCACCAATGACAGGAGAACCAGCTGCTGCAATCACTACAGAACCACTATCACCGCTAAGACGTCTAGATACAGTAACAGACGAAACAGGTCTTGACCCTCGTGATGTAGCAGCACCAGTTTATTGTGAACCAGAATTCGAACCAGAATCAGAAGAAGAAAAGAAACAAAGAGAGAATTATTACAGAGAATTTAGAAATGAACAAAAAACAGAATCAGTAAGTATGGATGGTATTCCGATACCATATGGTCCTTTGTTAGCCGCTTTAATAGCGTTAGGACCACTAACTTTTGGTTTGGTTTTTCTTTTTGCGCCATTACAAGCAGCAGCAATGGGTAGTATGTTTTTTGGTCATATGGGCGAAAACAAAAAACCAGTAGTAATTGGGAATAGAGAAAGAGAAAGTGCTGATGATATAGGAAAAAGACAAGAAGATACAACTCCAATAGTAGCAGCTTTTGAAAATGCTTTAAATCATATAGGTGGAACACCTTTGTTGAATACATTTCACAAAGTACAACAAGATACAGTAAATCTTGTTATAGGTTCTCATCAAAAAGGAGTATTGGAAACACCAAAGTCAGTTGAGGCAGGCATGACTCAATTACAAGGTGTTTTAAAAGAACAAAAAGGTATTTTAAAAAAATTGAGCAATCCAGATACGTTAAGAGAAAGATTACCAATAGAAAAAAGATCTCTGGTTCATGAAAACGCAGAAAAACGACTTGAGCAAGTACAGAGTAGATTATCTGCAATTGATGTATTAGCAAAAGAACGAGAAGAAGAAAAAGATCCAGGAAGACGAGAGCAGCTTGTTATGGGAAAACAAAGAAAAATGCTTGAACAGTTTTTAGGAGAACAAGAAAACACAGCACAAGAATGGTCACAATATATTCAACGTCGTTCCCTTGATTCTAGATCTGCAAGAAGAAGAATAAGAGGTAGTTGTCCAACAAGAGGAGGTCCTGTTTCTGAAGGAAGAGGAGGTGTTTATTTCTAAACGAATGTTCTTTGCAAGAATAGGTTGCAAACACATTCCTGCAGAAGTCACCATAAACCACATTGCATATGTATCCTGATACCGAATCAAGAGTTTCTAATTTCACTATGCTCAATAAGAAAACTCTATGTCCGGCATGACATTACTTGTTTTAGGATCCATTTTGTTTTCAACAAAAATCATACGGATCTATATCAATCTTGATTTTAATGGAACTTGGAATATTGGGATTAATATAAGTAGAAATTAATTTTTGAATATTAATTTTCTTGTCAGTTTTAATTATAATCTTGTATCTATAATATTTATCAATCTTATGCATTATTGCAGGACTAGGCCCTAGAATTTCTATTAATTTATGACTTGGTATTTGTATAACTATTTTTCTAGCTAAATCAAAAGTTTGTTGTGAATTCTTTCCTTTTAATAAAATACATGCCATTTTTCCAAAAGGTGGTAAACCTGATAATTTTCTTGATTGTTCTTCAAAATCTAATAAAGCATTTTTATTATTTTGAGCAATATATTGAATAATTAAATTTTCCGAAGAATAGGTTTGTAAAACAACCTTACTTTCATATTTACTTTCTCTTCCAGCTCGTCCAGCAACTTGGGTTAACATTTGATAAGTTTTTTCGCTAGATCTTAAATCGCCTCCAAACAAGCCAATATCAGCATCAATAATTCCAACTAAAGTTAGTTCAGGAAAATGATGCCCTTTAGCTACCATTTGAGTTCCAATTATAATATCAACCTCTAAATTTAGAATTTTATTCAAAACATTTTCATTATCTTTTGAATTTTTTATCGAATCACTTGTCATTAATAAAGTTCTTGCTTGAGGAAAATATTTTTGAATCTCTTCTTCAATTCTTTCAACTCCAGTACCATAAGATAAAAAACTTTCTTTTGAATTACATTCAGGACAAACATTTGGAATATTTGCTGTATGACCACAATAATGACAAATGGTTTTATGTATAAATTTATGTTTTGTAAGAGTGCAACTACAATGAGGGCAATTAATTTTATATCCACATTTTTGGCATAAGACTATAGGAGCGTAACCACGTCTATTAATAAAAAGCAATGTTTGTTGTTTTTTATCTAAACATTCAGAAATTCTCTCTTTTAACTTTGTAGAAATATAAGAATCTTTTTTTAATTTTTCTGTTTTTAAATCTATAATTTCAAACTCTGGTTGAGAAGAATTTTGAAAACGATTTGCAATAAAATATTTTTTATATTTTTTTGTTTTTGTATTAATAATGGTTTCCAAAGAAGGGGTTGCTGAACAAAGTATAATAGGAATATTTTTTAATTTAGCCTTGACTACGGCCATATCTCTAGCTTGATAACATGGATTTTCACTTTGCTTAAAAGAATGATCGTGTTCTTCATCAACAACAATTAAATTCAAATTTTTGAAAGGTAAAAATAAACTGGACCTTGCTCCTAATAAAATTTTAATTTTTCCTGTAACAATACCTTGCCAAATTTCTCGTTTTTTACTTGATGTAATTTGTGAATGCCAAATTGCTGGTTCAAAATTAAATTGTTTTTTAAATCTGTTTATTAATTGAGAAGTTAAAATTATTTCAGGAAGTAGCAATAAGACTTGTCCTTTGTTTTGCTCTAAAGCCTTTGCCATTAAATGAAAATAAACTTCAGTTTTTCCAGAGCCCGTAACACCCTCTAATAAAGAAACTGAATGAGTATTAGCAAATAAATCTTTTTCTAACGAACCATATATTTCTTTTTGTTTTTCAGATAGATCTAAAAGTTTAAAATTTTCAGGATTTATATTTTGTTTAAATTCTTTTTTTATTTCTTGTTTCAAAAGAACATTTTTATCTACAAGCGTTCTTAAAATTGAAGGAGAGATTTTTAAAAAACTTTTGCAGTCATTATTGGTCATCCTCAGATCTAAGAAGTGCTTCGCACTTTGTGATTTGGGGACCCCCTTCAACACACCTGAAACTATCGTGAACCTATCCAAAACCTCTTCCTGCTTCTTAGTTAATTTAACCCCACTTAAATCACAATCTGGATTAATACTATAACCCCATTGTTTTTGACCTTGTTCAAAAAAGACAGAAGAAAAACCCATTTTTAAAACCTTTCCCAAAGGGATTAAATTATATCTAGCAACCCATTGTATAAAACTTAGATATTCTGGAGTAACAGCAAGATCTTTTATTTTTTCCTTAATTGTTTTGATTTTCTTCAGATTTTCTTTTTGAACAACTTCTTTTTCTAATAATGCAAAAACAACTCCAAATAAAGTACGATTTCCAAAAGGAACTTTAACTATGTCACCAATCTTTATTTCTAATTCATCAGGAATTGAATAGTAGAAACCTTTGTCAAAGGGGCAGGGTAGTAATATTTTTGAAAAAAGTTGTTTCATAATTTTTGTAAAAAATATTTTATCCTTCAAGCGCAAAGCGCGCAGAAGGATCGAGCGTTTCGCAGAAACGCGCATTGTCATTGCGAGCTTTCGAAGAAAGCGCGGCAATCTCACGTTGTGTCATTGCGAGCTTTCGAAGAAAGCGCGGCAATCTCACGTTGTGTCATTGCGAGCTTTCGAAGAAAGCGCGGCAATCTCATACGATAGTATTTGTCATTGCGAGCTTTCGAAGAAAGCGCGGCAATCTCACATTGTGTCATTGCGAGGAATGAAATGACGAAGCAATCCCATACTATACAACACAATAGATCGCCACGTCGGCTTCGCCTTCTCGCGATGACAAAAGTGATATCATTGCGAGAATTTCACTAAAATCCGTAGCAATCTATTTTTTTCCTACTTTCCCAAAACTCTCGATATATTATCTAATTTGAAAACTTTTTTATCTATATCATCTAAACTAATATTAGAAAATGTTATATCTATTCCTTCTTCTAATTCGTTAAATATTTTAATACCTTGCAAACTAATAGCATCATCTTTCATTAAAAATTTAAGAAGAATTTTTCCCAAATCTTCCTTATTTTTTTGTGTTAAAGTAATTTCTAATAAAGAGTCTTTTTTATTTACACTTAAAACAACAACGTCTTTGTCTTTAAAAGAAAAATCTTTTTTAACTAAAAAATAAATAGGTGTTTTTTTAGTTCTAATCTGGCTTACCTCATCAAGCTCAACATCATAATAAGCGGTTACTCGATTATTTGTTGTGATTATTAATTTATTAGGAATTTGATAATCAATTTTTAACTTTCCTGGACGAGATAAGTAAAACTTACCACTAGCTTCTTGATCGTAAAAATCTTTTTGATTAAAACTAGCAGAAAAATATTCAAGATTATTAAAATAGTTTTCCACCTTATCCAAGTCTTCCTGGTAATTGCTTTGTGCAAAAACAGGGAAAATTAAAAAAAGAAATAATATTGTTAGAAGTAATTTTTTCATAAAATTTTTATTGTATTTCTTACAAGATTAACAAAACAAAACTTACAAAGAGTTTTTTTATCATGTTTCAGAATATTTTTATAATAAACGAAAATAAAATAAAATAAAACTTACAAAGAGTTTTTAGGAAACTGGAAAATTTTTAAGGGAGCGTATCTTTTATACGTGACTCTTAAAAATTTTCCAAAGTGACAACAAAACTCGCAGTAAGTTTTATTTTGTTCCAGTAGAGCCAAAACCACCCACACCCCTATCAGTCTCATCCAACTCTTCTACTTCTACTATTTTTGGTTGTACACATGGACAAACAACCATTTGAGCAATTCTCATTCCTCTTTCGATAATAAAATCTTCATCTCCAAAATTAATTAAAATAACACCAACTTCTCCTCTATAATCAGCATCAATTGTTCCTGGTGTATTTAAAACCGTAACTCCTTTTTTGAGAGCTAAACCTGATCTTGGACGAATTTGAGCTTCATATCCTTCTGGAAACGCTATACAAAATCCAGTTTTTATTAAAGCTCTTTCGCCTCTTTTTAAAACTATATTTTCAGTTACTGCAGCTCTTAAATCCATTCCAGCACTGTTATTTGTTTCATATTGTGGTAAAGGTAAATCTTCTCCATGTTGTGTTCTTTTAAATTTTAACTCTATCATTACATTCTCCTATTATTATTAATAATTTTTAAAAAAATTTCATTCTCCTTCTTTAGACTTTTCTTCTTTAGACTCTTCTTGCCGAACATCTAATATTGTCACTATATCTATTTTTTTAATGTTCTCAATTAATTTTATTTTTACACTTTTTTCTTCAACTTCATGGACAGTTCCAATAAATAAACCTGATAAAAGTAAATCACCATCTCCAGAAGTGAATACTTTATCACCTTTAATAATATTGTGGTCTTCATCTAAATACAAGATTTCAGGATATTGAGAATTATTACCAGTTAAAATACCCTTAACTTCGCTTTCACTTATAAAAACAGGTATTTTAGATTTTGAATCTGTTAATAATAAAACCTGTGAAAAATCATTAGTTATGTTAACAATTCTACCTACAACTCCATATGTACCAAGAACAACACTTCCTTCTTGTATGTCATCAAATAAGCCGATTTTAATAATTAATTCTTTGGTTAAGCTTCCTCGATTTTTATATAAGATTTTTGCAGTTTTATATTTTACAATACCTAAATAATTTACAAAATTTAATATTTTTTTTAATCTAGTATTTTCAGCAAAAATATTTAATGACTTAAGTTGAATTTTTTCTAAATCTAGTATTTTTTGTTTTAAAGTTTTATTTTCTGTTTTTACATTTATTAAATCACGAAAATTTAAAAACAAACTTGCAGAAATATTAATTGGATATTCGATCACTTGCATAAGAGGAAAAGTAATATCGGAAATAATCTTCCTTGCCTCAATGTCAAAGTTTTTATTATTTTTAGAAAATATAAGTAGACTTATTGCTAGGATAAGACAAATAAAAAATAATGATTTTTGTAAAATAATTAAAAGATAATATTGAATATTACCTATAGCTATGAAACCTTTTTTTTTATAATGATAATTGTAATAAGTCATTTTTTAAGACTTAACTTTGTTTAAAAAGAACACCTCTAAACTGTCTCATGTTTTCTAAAACAGTACCAATTCCATTAACTACACATAATAAAGGATCTTCAGCAATATGAACAGGTAAACCAGTAGCTTGTTTAATTACTTTATCTAAATTTTTTAATAATGCAGCACCGCCACTTAACATTATACCTCTTTCTACTATATCTGATGAAAGTTCAGGTGGAGCACATTCTAAAGCTATTTTAATAGCATCTACTATTTGATTTACAGGTTCTGATAAACTATCTGCAACTTCTTTTTCAGTTAAAAGCATTTCTTTGGGAACACCATTTGTTAAATCACGACCACGAATTTGCATAGAATTATCATCTTTTTTATTATTTGAAGTAGTTGCAGCACCTATTGTCATTTTTATTTTTTCTGCAGTACTTTCACCAACTAGTAAATTATGTTTACGACGAATATAAGAAATTATTGAATCATCCATTTTATCACCACCAATTCGAATTGATTTTCCATATACAATACCACCTAAAGACAAAATACCTATTTCTGAAGTACCTCCTCCAATATCTACAATAATAGAACCTGTAGGCTCTGTTACTGGTAAATCTGCGCCAACAGCAGCAGCCATGGCTTCTTCTATTAAAAATACTTCTCTTGCACCAGAACTCTCAGCAGCTTCTTGAATTGCCTTTCTTTCAACTGGAGTAGAACCGGATGGAACACATACGATAATTAGTGGACCAAACCATGTTTTTGCTTTATTTACACAATGAATAAAATATTTTATCATTTCACCAGCTGCAACAAAGTCAGCTATAACTCCATCTTTCATAGGTCTTATAGCTTCTATTTTAGCAGGAGTTCTTCCTAACATTAATTTTGCATCCTTGCCAAAAGCACATGGAAAACGCTTACCATTTTCTTCCATTATAGCTACAACAGATGGTTCGTTTAAAACAACACCTTGATGCTTTGCATACACAACTGTATTGGCAGTACCTAAGTCAATTGCGATATCTTTTGACGTAAAACTAAAAAATTTTGGAAACATATTTTCTCTCTATTGATTATTTAATTAAAGAATTGTTCAAATTATAAAGTTAATTATTTTATATTCAACTGCTTTCTGATTACTGATTAATGGCGTCCTCGGCGCGATTTGAACGCGCGACCTACAGCTTAGGAGGCTATCGCTCTATCCAGCTGAGCTACGAGGACACTAGAATCATAATAGTTATATTAGGTAATAATTGCAAGACTAGAGTATTGTTTTTATTTACAATTTTAATCTATATGCTATAATCAATTAAATATTAATAAACAAATTATTATTATGGAAATAATAGAAGATCTACTATATAAACAGATACCTGGTCATAGACGAAAAGAAGGATTAGGTAGTGCAACAATATCTGATTCAGGTTCAGAACCTCTTGCAAGTCCAGATCCCGGAATAGGTATTGAAAGAAGAGCTCCAGCTCCCGATGTTTGTTTTGTTGATGATGATGAAAAATTATCACAACAACCAAGAGCTTCATACCAAGGACATGAACTTACTTTGCAAGAAGCAAGAAAAGAAGGCTTTTTATATCAAACAGAATATTATCACACAAGACCAGGAATAACTGGTTCAGAAGATGAAGAAGAACAAAGACGTTGTAAAGGATTTCAAGGTTTTATAATGTTTTCAGATCCAGCTTTTACAACAGAATATCAAAAGCGTGTAAAAAGAATCATGGATGCAGAAAGAAATGGAGGGACTCCTTCTTCAACAGATTTAAGTTTGGTAGCTGCTACACAAACATGGATAGAAAGTCCGTACGACGCAAGTAAAAGAACAGAACTAGCGGGGATAATGCGCAATCAAGGAATAAATGCAGATTGTATACTAAAGCATGCATTTGTAATTAAACGTGGTCACATAGATCATCCTAACGATAGAGTTGGCAGTCCAGTAAAACCAGGAAAACCTGAGGTTAATTACTTAAATATCAATTTTGCTACAGATCAAAGAGAAACAGGAAATAGTTTGTTTGTTGAACTAGTCGAACCACAAGCACATGGAGGATCAAGTGTAAGTTTAGAAATTCCAATAATAGATGGAGAAGCAGAATTAGATAGAGCTAATTTATGTTTTAGTAGAATAGAGGGAAATAGAAAATTACATTGGACCATTCCAGAAGGCTCAAGAGAATGTCCAGAAGTAGTTGATGCTTTAAGAATTGTTGGTCGTATGCAAAAAATAGTAATAAATCATGAAGAACAAGTTTTAACACAAATACCAGATTTAAGTACAAGATTTGGTCGAAATATCCGGCCAGTAGGTCATGGTATGATTTCAGGAGCAGAATTAGATATGGGAGGAGATGGAGAAGGAGGGCCATCCTTATCAACAGGTGAACCACCATCACTAGGAAACGCTTCAGAAAGAGATTCAAATGGTAGTGATAGTGAAGAATCATCCGTCGCCTCGAGCTCGAGAAACTCTGGAAGAGGCGTTCGCGGACTTGGCTAACATAATCTATCCTATAGATCTAAAGATTTTTTGTATTAAAGTGATTTTTTGAAATTAGTAATAGCAGCCACAAGTTCATTATAAGCTTTATTTAAATCATCGTTCACAATACTAGCATCATATTCAGATGCAAAAGTCATTTCAAATTTTGCTTTTTTTATACGTTTTTCAATAACTTCTTTTGAATCTTGTTTTCTATTAATTAATCTTTTTCTCAATTCTTCTAATGATGGAGGTAAAATAAAAATCTTTAATAATTTTTCAGAATCCCATTGTTTAGAAACCAATTGAGCACCTTGATAATCAATAACCAAAATAGCATTTTTTCCATTATCTAAAATTTCTTGTACTGATTTTTTCAAAGTTCCATAATAATTATCAAAAACTTTAGCATATTCTAAAAAATCATTATTTTTTATTTTTTCTTCGAACTCTTTTATTGTTAAAAAATGATAATGTTTTTCATCAATTTCACCTGGTCTTGGAGATCTTGTTGTTGCTGAAATTGATTGTTTTATATTATCATTATTTTTTAACAACATATTACATAATGTCGTTTTCCCACAACCTGATGGAGAGGATAGAATTATTAGAAATGGCATTATTACCGAACCTCAGTAGGTACCGTCAAATCAGGAGCGTCTAAATTTTTCATACCAACAACATGATAACCAGCATCAACATGTACAACTTCTCCTGTTACACCAGAAGACATATCACTCAGTAAGTAAACAGCTGTTTTACCATTATCTTCTAAAGTAACATTTCTTCTTAATGGAGAATTATATTCATTCCATTTGAAAATATAACTAAATCCACCAATTCCAGCGGCTGCTAAAGTTTTTACAGGTCCTGAAGAAATTGCATTTACTCGGATATTTTTACTACCCATATCTGCAGCTAAATATTTAACACTTGCTTCTAACGCTGCCTTTGCAACACCCATAACATTATAATGAGGAACAACTTTTTCTGCTCCATAATAAGTCATAGTAATAACACTTCCGCCACCAGCTTTTTCCATTAATGGTTCTGCTTTTTTACAAAGAGCAATCAAAGAATAACAAGATATATTCATTGCATTTTTAAAGTTGTTTGCACTTACATCAACAAATCTACCGCGAAGTTCATCTTTGTCTGAATTAGCGATTGAATGAACTAAAAAGTCTAATTTACCCCATTTTTTTTCAATTTCTGCAAAAACTTTATCCACATCTTCTGGATTTGATACATCACAATCTAATAAAATTTCAGAGCCTATTCCTTTAGCTAACGGTTCAACTCTTTTTTTACTAACGTCACCAAAATAAGTAAAAGCTAATTCTGCGCCAGCTTCTGATGCCGCTTGAGCAATTCCCCATGCAATAGATCTTTGATTTAAAACACCTAATATAAGTCCTTTTTTTCCTTCTAATAATTTCATTTAAATTTTTCTCCCAATATTGTTAAGCTTCATAAAAAAGAAGTTTAAGTTATTAAAAATTAAAATAAAGGAAAAAATCATCATTTAACTTCCACTTTTTATATCATCCTGAACTTGCTTAAGGATCCATACAAGTTATTAATTGATTTTAAACTAAAGTTTCTTAAAATGTTTCCATAACCAAAATTTTCATAATAATTTATTATAAACTTGATGAAGTTTTTTATTTATTTTCTATTTTTTATTTTCTTTTCTGCAAATTTGTCTTATTCAAAAAATATAGAAAGCATTGACTTGTTTAATCCTAAAAAACAAACACCAAATGCAATTTATTTTGACACATTATCACAACCAGATAAATTTGAAAAAAATAATAATTTAACAAGAAAAACAGGGTCATTTGAAGTTGCTATCGGAGAATTACTTTATATTAAAGGCACAGTTACTGATGCTTTTGGAGTGCCAATAGAAGGAGTAGTAATAAAAATATGGCAAACAAACGCAAGTGGAAAATACCATAGTTTGCTTAATCCAGAAAGTGTTTATTTAGATCCTAATTTTAAAATGTCAGGACAATCTATAACTAACAATCTAGGAGAATACGAGTTTGTTACTATTTTTCCTGGATATTATAAAAACAGAGCTCCACATATCAAAATGCTAGTTTCAAATGAAAAGTTTGGACAAATTAAAACAGAGATGTATTTTAAAGATCATCCTAAAAATAACCAAGACCCGTATTTTTTAGCATACACACCAAAATCTCAAAGTATGCTAATAGCTGATGTTGATACTATCACTGTTGGAACAGCAGAAAAAGGTAAGCTTGCAACTTTTAATATAACAATGGACGGAATTCATCAATACAAAGGTTTCTGATATCATTGTAAAAATAATATGTACGATATGGCAATATTGTCATTGCGAGGAGTATGAAGTCCCTCGCAACATACTGTTGTCATTGCGAGGAGCGAAGCGACGCGGCAATCTAGATCACCACGAATTGTTTTACAATTCTCGTGATGACCTGCTGCTGTCATTGCGAGGAGCGCAGCGACGCGGCAATCTAGATCACCACGAATTGTTTTACAATTCTCGTGATGATTGCCTTCCTGAGAAGGCTTTGTTTTTTAAAATAAATTTAAAAAACATTTTTTTAATAAATTAAAAAAAATAAATAAAATGACTAAAGAAAAAAAAGAATCAGTGGAAAAAAAATCTCCAGTAAATAAAATCACTATTAACAAACAATATATAAAAGACTTATCTTTTGAAAGTCCTCAAGCACCAAATATTTTTACTATTAAAGACTTTGCACCAAAAATTAATATACAAGTAAATGTTAATGCAAAAAAAATACAAGAAGAAGTCTTTGAAGTTGAAATGTGTATTGAAGTTACAGCTGAAAAAGAAGAAGAAAAAGTTTTTATTTTAGAATTAATTTATGCAGGTGTTTTTACAACTCAAGGCATTGAAAAAGAAGATATAGAAAGAGTTTTATTAGTTAATTGTCCTTATTTATTATTTCCATTTGCAAGAAGGATTTTATCTGATATAACAAGGGACGCTGGGTTTGTTCCAATCAATCTAAATCCAATTGATTTTCAAACAATGTTTGAAGGTCGTAAGAAGAAATAATAAATTGTCATTGCGAGGAGCACGAAGTGCGACGTGGAAATATTGTCATTGCGAGCATTTCTTAGAAATGCGTGGCAACCCCATGCAACACACTGTGTCATTGCGAGGAGCGAAGCGAAGCAATCTCCCGTTGTGTCATTGCGAGGAGCGAAGCGACGCGGCAATCTAGATCACCACGAAATGCTATTCGCATTTCTCGTGATGACCTTATTACGATTAATAGATCACCACGAAATGCTATTCGCATTTCTCGTGATGACCGCCTTCCTGAGAAGGCTTTGTTTTTTAAATCTAGTTTAAAAAACATTTTTTTAATAAATTAAAAAAAATAAAAAAGGAAAATAAAAATGATCGAAAGAACTTTATCAATAATCAAACCAGACGCAACAAGAAGAAACTTAACTGGAAAAATTATAACTAAATTTGAAGATGCTGGTTTAAAAGTAATTGCTCAAAAAAGACTTCATTTAACAAAAGAACAAGCAGAGAGTTTCTATGCTGTCCATAAAGGAAAACCATTTTTTGAAGAATTAATTAATTTTATGATTTCTTGTCCAGTATCAGTTCAAGTCTTAGAAGGTGAAAATGCAGTTGCAAAAAATAGAGAAATTATGGGTGCAACAAATCCAGAAAAAGCAGAACCCGGAACAATAAGAAAAGAGTTTGCAGTAAGTTATACTGAAAATTCAGCACATGGTTCTGACTCTCCAGAAAACGCAAAAGTTGAAATAGCATATTTCTTTAAAGACGAAGAAATTGTAGGTTAAAACAAATAGTAGGTCGCTGAGCCTCAGGGGCCTACATCGATTATCTAATCTTTTTCCTTATCTTATTTGTGACCAAAAATTTGCTTCTGCTTTTCGTTGTCGGTGTAATCTTTCAATATAGATTATAAAATCTAACCTACTTTCTGGTGTAATTTGTGTACCTCCCACGGTTCTTCTTGTTGATGGTGCACCAGAATAATATCTAATTTCTTCATGTGTCAAACCAGAGCAATCAAATCGAGGAGGAGGAGGTTTTTTTGGCATAATAATTCAACGGTTATTTAATATATTCAACTAAACAATAGATTAAACTATCTAGTATAGTCAATTAATTAATCTCTAACCCACAATGACAAACTCACAAACGCAATTACAGAAACAATAATACGACCCTTCGATAGGTTCAGTGATTGGTTTTATTAATACTTCCTGCACAGAATTAGAAAGAAAAATTGAATTCTAGAAAAAATTTAGATAAAGTTTTATAAAGATTGTATTGTTACAAGGAGTAGAGTGATCTGTTTTTTGTGTCATTGCGAGTGCGACGCGGCAATCTCCCGTTGTGTCATTGCGAGGAGTACGAAGTGCGACGTGGAAATATTGTCATTGCGAGCATTTCTTAGAAATGCGTGGCAACCCCTCGCAACATACTGTTGTCACTGCGAGGAGCGTAGCGACGCGGCAATCTCCCGTTGTGTCATTGCGAGGAGTACGAAGTGCGACGCGGCAATCTCCCGTTGTGTCATTGCGAGGAGTACGAAGTGCGACGTGGAAATATTGTCATTGCGAGCATTTCTTAGAAATGCGTGGCAACCCCATGCAACACATTGTGTCATTGCGAGGAGCACGAAATGCTATTCGCATTTCTCGTGATGACCGCCTTCCTGAGAAGGCTCTGTTTTTTAAATTAAATTTAAAAAACATTTTTTTAACAAGTTAAAAAAATTACCATGAAAATATCCTTACCAGAAAAGTCTAAATCACATGAAGAAACTATTCTAACAATCAGAGATATAATACTTAAAACTTACAAAGACAGAATAGCTTTCATAATTCTATTCGGATCATTTGCTAGAGGAGATTGGGTACATGACAAATATGTAGAAAATGGAATTGTATATGAATTCGCAAGTGACTATGATTTCTTAATAGTTACAAACACAAACAAACAAGGTACAGGTTATTCTGCTATTAATTTAAAATATGATTTAGAAAAGAAATTAAAACTATTCGGACAACCATACAAAGTTCACACTCCAAGTATTATAGTTGAACCAGTAGAGAGATTAAATAAAGAATTGGAAAAAGGACAATACTTTTTTAGTGATATCAAAAAACAAGGAATATGTTTATTTGATTCAAAAGAGTTTAAATTAAAAGAAGCTAAAGAACTTAGCAAAGAAGAAAGAAGACAAATTTCTAAAGATTATTTTGAACAGTGGTTTGAAAGTGGAAAAAGTTTTTTGGAAGGATCGAAGTTTTATTTTCAAAAGATTCATTCTGAAGGTAGTCGAAGTAAACAGGTTTCTTTAAATAATTCTGCTTTTATTCTTCACCAAGCAACAGAATCTTTATTCAATTGCGCGCTTCTAACGCTAACAGGATACAAACCAAAGACTCACGACTTACTAGAACTAAATAAACTCTGTTCCAGCCAATCAAAACAATTCCTAAACATCTTCCCCACAAAAGACGAATCCCAAAAACACTGTTTTGACCTTTTGAGAAAAGCTTACATCGAAGCGAGATATAGCAAAGATTATGTTATCACTGAGGAAGAGTTAAAGTATTTGATCGAAAGGGTTGAGGGGTTGAAAAAAGTCAGTGACACTGTTTGTAAGAAAGTTATCTAAAACCTCTTTGTCATCCTGAATTTATTTCAGGATCCATAATTCTTCGGTCATTGGGGCTTGTTGAAACATTTCGTTTCAATCTCTGTCATTCCCGCGAAGGCGGGAATCCATCTATTATTTAGAATTTATCAATTTATAAATTTTATTCATTTGCTATTGAGTTTTTGAAGAAAAATAATATATTATTAAAGTAAGTTTCCTTTCGTTTTTTATTTTCCAAAACCTAAGAAGCTATTAAAATAAACCAAGTTTAAAAAAATATGCACAAACTTAAAATACAATTACAAGAAAATTATAAGTCTTTTAAATCAGATTTTGAATGTGAATTAAACGGAGATTTAATCCTTCTTTCCGGAGTTAACGGAAGTGGTAAATCCCAATTATTGGATATTATTACTCAAAAAGAGAATGGAGATACAAGCAAGATAATTTCTGCTACTGTAGAGCTCGATGGTCAAAAAATTACTCATCATGATATTTTATACCGATCTTTTAAAAATAACGTTGATATACGAGAATGTACTATTGCAGGATTTGAAAGTATAAAAAAATATGCTGAACAAATTTACAACCATTATATAAGGTGTAAATTAAATTGTGAAGATCCAAATCTTCTTAACTATCAATCATCTGCAAAACAAGCAAAAAGACTATTAATTAGTATGTTCGGGGAAGAAAATTTTCAAAATAAGACAATAGCTCAATTAGCTATTGAGAGAGTATTGCCTATAGATTTTATATGGAAGGTTGATGATATTTTCGAAAACCAAATTGGCGAAGCGTTTTTTAATTATGCCTGTGATGTAAAAGACGCAAAAGAAAAAGCCGGAGAAGACGGGGAAAAGTTTGATTATGGAAAATTACCAATATCACCATGGAAAGAATTAAATAAACTTTTTGAAGATTTAAATTTTGATTATAGATTTAAAGACAATTATTTTATAAAAAAGTTTAAAATAAACGAACAACCAAGTTTGTATGAATTAAAAAGTGATAAAACTATAGATTATAGGGCAAAAAGAAAGTTATCAGATTTGTCTCATGGTGAAAAGGCCATTATTTCTCTTTCTTTTGCTTCATTATTAGGAATAAAAAAAGAAGATAAAAAAATATTAGTTCTTGATGAGTATGATGCGACTTTAAATCCTTCTTTGACAGAAGTTTTTTTTAAAGTTATAAAAAAATATTTTATTGATAATGGAATTTTGGTAATTTTGGCGACTCATTCTCCTGTTACCATAACATTATCTCCAGAAGGTGCATCATATTATGAAATGTTCAAACAAAACATAGCACCTTCAAGAATAATACATGTGAATAAATCACAGTTTACAGAGTTGCAAGGAGTATATAAAAACTTTTATAACAAAATTTCAGATCAACCAAGTCGTGTGAAAGAGCTTGAAGAGGAAAATAAAAAATTAAAAGAATGTATAAAGCAAGTTGAAAAATCAAACAAACCATCGTTAATTGTTGAAGATACATATGATTATATTTATAAGATTGCTTGGTTAAAGTTGAATGATATAGTGTATCAAAATACTGAAGAAGATATAGATGAAAAATTTAAAGCAGCTAATTTTGAAATTTTTGGTTATAATGGGGCTGGGTCTGTTGCTGGATTTTTAAGAGCACAAAATGTTGATATAAATAAAGATAAAAAAATAGTTGGATTGTTAGATTTTGATGAAGAAGGAAGTAGACAATTTTATTTTTTGCATAATGATTCTTTTTGGGGAAAAGAAATTTTAGGAGAGGTTACAACGGGTTTGTATAAAAAACGAAGTGATCATTTATGTTTTTATGCTTTATTATTACCTGTTCCGGATAGACTTAAAGATTGTATCTCAGATATAAGAAGCGAAGATTTTTGGAGTGTAGTAGAAATAGAAAATTTATTACCAGAAAATTTCTTAAGAGTTAATAATCTTTGTAAAGAAAAGAAAAGACTTGGCTTGAAATATTTAAAACCAAAAGAAGACAAAAAACCTAAACTTTGGAAGTGTCTTTATGAGTTGGATAAAAATTCTTTTAAAGATTTTAAGCCTTTGTTTGATAAAATAGAAGAATTTTTTAATTAAATAAAATTACTAAATGTAAATTTGAAGTTAAAAATTTAGATGAATTTTCTGAATTAGATTCTTTAGGAAAGAAAATTAAAATTACTGATGTTGAAAAAGATTATTTTAAGTTTCCAGTCATAGACCGTTTGTATTATGAGAAAGATTTATTAAAAGAATATTGGAAAAAGATTGCTTTATATAATACACAGAAAGGAACTGGATTACTTGGAGTTTTATCCGGAACTGCGGAAGAATCTTTAAAATCCCGTAATGATTTTTTTCATAATTCTTTTGCATCGATATTTTCTAATCCCAATAATTCTTGTATCGCAGATGATAGTATTATTAGCAATGATAAGGATGATACATTTCAAAATAAAGAAGAAATAATTGCGGGTGAAAATATTATAGCAAAAGAAAAACCATGGGAAGTTCCAAAAAAGAAAAAGTGATATGACAAAACAAATTACAAAACTCAAGAGCTTAATAATATTTTAACTAAGATTATGTTAAACAATAATTTAAATGATGACACTATAATTTGGAAATATCTTCAACCTTATAAATTAAAAGGTCTTTTACAAACTTCAGAATTGTATTTATGTAGAGCTGATAAATTTTTAAAAAGTGATCCGTATGAAGGAACCTTTGATCTTCATAGTTATTCACATTTAAAAATTGTGGAAAAGCTCTTTATGTCTCCTGTACATAAAGAGCTTTTAGGGAAGGCGTTTGATGCACTTTATAGAAAAGTTTTCCTTAATTGTTGGTGTATAAATGAAACAGAATCATATTTAATGTGGCGCGCTTATGCACCTAAAGGTTTTGTTGTTAAAACAACTATTGGAAAATTAAAGAATTCTTTGCTAAAGAGAAATAAAGATACAAATTTTAGAATAGATAAAATTAACTATAATAGTTTAGAAGAGCTAAAGAAATTATATTCTGTAAGCGGCCCTGTTAAACAAACAAGTAATGTTAATCCATTCGAAGAATTATTTTTTAGAAAATTAGATTATTTTAAAGATGAAAAAGAATTAAGAATTCTTTCTTCTACATTTAATTTAGACAATAATATTGATAAGGAAGACTTAAGATTGAGTTGTGATTTAAATGAATTAATAGAGGAAATTTATATTTCTCCTGCTTTAGAAGATGAAAATCCTGATCATAAGAAAACAAAAGAAGAGGTCGAAACATTAATTCATAGTAAGCTTAGTAAAAAGATTAGTTTATCTAGTATTTCACAGAATTTTATTTATAATACAAAAGTATCGAAAGAGGATTTGGCAAAATTAATTCCGCAAGTTATTGAGTCTTCCCATATGGGGTCTTCGGCAAAAAATGCTAAGTATCGTTTAAGATATAATCCTGAAAGTGGTAAAATATTAGGATGTTTCCCAACAGATACTGTATATAAGAATAATAATATTGATGAAAATAAAAATGAAATTGATGGATTTCCTTTTATAGTAGTTGATTGGAGTAAGTGGAGACTTTTGGGTAGTAGTACTCAAAAATATAAAATCGATCCTTTGAAAAAGATTTTAATAAAAAAATAATTTGTATTAAAAATTATAATTATTTAAAAACTTTCCTTAAACCCCTCAATTCTCCCCCCGTCCTCATTCTCCTTAGTTCCCTTAAAATACAGCTCTAAAAAAGTAACTTTATTTAAAGGCATAAATCATGTGCAAATTATTTTTCATGTTACTTTCAAATATTGAAACCATTACTTATCTTTAGCGTGTTGTATAATGCTTATTTATCAAGGTTAATTCAAAAAAGAAATTGTTTGTTACTTATCATTATAGGAAAACATTAGTTATCATATTGAGTTTTTACAAAAAAATGTAGCTTCGACAACTTTTCGACAAGCTTAGTGATCTTACTTTCGGTATTTTGACAAGTTCAGCGACTGGCAAGTTTAGCGATCGGAGTTTTTGTATACCGGACATTGCTATATTTCTTTTACAACAATCCCTCTTCTTTTTGCTTTTATTAGAATTAGGTGTTAACTTTGTAAAGGTGAATAATTTTTATGTTATTGAATATTGTTAACTATCTTATTATTAAATCAAAATTGTATACACTATGAGAAATTCTAATAAAAATAATTTTGCTCTTTTTAATATGAAAAGTTTTTGGTGGTATATAGGTCATTGTTTTGGAATGTCTTTGATGATTGTTTTTGCAAGATTTGTAGCAAAGGATATTAATGCTTATCAAATAGTATTTTTTAGAAGTTTTTTTGCTATTGGTTTCTTTTTACCATTCATATTTAAAAAAGGAATAAAACCTTTAATTAAAACAAAAAAACTTTGGTTGCATGGTGTTCACGGAATAGTACAATTTTTTGCAATGTGTTTGTGGTTTTATTCTGTATCAATTGCCACATTACCAGAAATAACTGCTTTGGGTTTTATTTTACCAATATTTGTTACTATAGGGGCAATTTTATTTCTTAAAGAAAAAATTAATATAACTTTATTGTTAACTTCAGTAATAGGTTTCTCTGGTATGTTTATCATCATTAGACCAGGTTTTAATGAATTTAGTTTAGTTCATTTGGTAATGTTATTTGTGGTCATATTGTGGGCAATAATTACTATTATTTCTAAAATTTTAGTAGACTTGGGCGACAAACCAGAAACTATTACTTTTTATTTGCATTTATTTGTTTTAATTATTTGTATTCCTATTTTGTGCTTTAAATATCAATCAATGAATTTATGGCAAATATTTGTTTGTTTGTGCATAGGTATGTTTTCAAATTGGGCATATACTGCACTTAATAAAGCACAACAATTATCTGGTGATATAGCAAAATTACAATTATTGCAGTTCACAAGGCTAATCTTTGTTTCTTTATTTGCTTATTTTTTGTTTGGTGAAATTGTAAACATGTGGACATTGGTGGGGACTATTGTTATAGTATTTGGTGTGCAGTTAATATATTATTATCAAAACAATTCAATTGGTATGAGGTCTGAAAAAAAAACAGAAGTAAATTTAAATAAAAAAAATGTTGAAGTAAAAAAAGAACTTCAAAAATTAAATCAAAATGTAGAGCAAGATAAAAATAAATTATCAGGAATCCTTTGGTTTGTCGGAGCTTGTTTTTTTTCTGCGTGTGTTTCTATATTAATAAAACATTTATCTCAAACTTACAGTGTATTTTTAATAACATCTTTACACACAGCATTAGCGATACCATTAATATTTTTATTTTGTTTAAGAAATAAATGTCCTTTATTTAAAACAAATAGATTAAAGCTTCATATATTAAGAGGTTTTTTAACAGCGCTAGTTTCTGTAATATGGTTTTATGGTTTAAAATATTCTCCAATTTCTGAAGCAATTGCTCTCAAATTTGCGACTCCAGTGTTTATTACTTTACTAGCAATTGTAACTTTAAAAGAAAAACCAAAAGCAATGACTTTGTTTGCTTTAATTATTGGATTTGTTGGTATATTGCTTGTAGTTCAACCTCAGTTTATTGAATTCAAATATGCTTATTTTTTAATTTTATTATCTGCATTTATTTCAGCTTTATATCATTTAACAGTAAAGAAACTTTCTGATACAGATTCTTCAGATACTATAACAATGTATACAATGATAACAGTTTCTTTGTTTACATTACCTTTTGCTATTAAATATTTTACTCCTTTAACCTTTAACGCATTTTGTATCTTTATTTTATTAGCAATTGTTTCTGCTGCTTATGTTAAATTTATGGCGATTGCTTATTCTAAAACCGAAATATCTCTTCTTCAACCATTTGATTTTACTCGTTTAGTTTTTGCTTCAATAGTGGCTTTTATAATTTTTGGAACAACAACTGGTCCGTGGACAATAACAGGAGCTATAATTATTTTATCAAGTGCGGGGTTTTTAACTTTAGCAAAAAAATACGAATTAAGTTTAACGATTTCTCAAAAGGCCGAACATGAACAAAGAGAAAGAGCTGAAAAAGCCGAAGCAATAGCTAAACAAGCCGAAGCAATAGCTAAACAAGCTCTAGAGGCAAGAACTAAATTCTTCGCCAACATAAATCACGAACTCAGAACTCCTTTAATAAGTGTTTTAGGTTTTAGTAAAGAAATAATGTTGAAGAATGAAAAGAGAAAAGAACAAAGTGAAACTTATAAATTCGCAAAAACAATAAAAAATTCAGGAGAGCACTTATTAGGATTAGTAAATAATATTCTAGATGTATCTAAAATGGAATCAGGTAAAATGATTCTCTTAA
>Ga0307989_1000230_pt1 | contig 40145 bp, 37 predicted proteins | sample EllFjometagen185_FD_203164 | JGI IMG/M metagenome (GOLD analysis project Ga0307989, IMG submission 203164) | Marine microbial communities from Ellis Fjord, Antarctic Ocean - #185 | ecosystem: Environmental > Aquatic > Marine > Unclassified | place: Southern Ocean | collected 2014-10-08 | reverse complement strand
ACCTAAAATAGACAGAACGACGGCATTTTCAGAAATTTTCAAGTCCGTACGCAGCAAAACCCCGGCCTAAATCAACAATAGTAGGCTATTTCAGCCAACGGTCCTTCGGAAGAATGGACAGTAGTGTTGCTTTTCAGTAAAACAGGGATCCCTGGTTAGGGTAAGTAACTGACATTATGGAGCCGACAGCCGGAGTCGAACCGGCCACCTGCACATTACGAATGTGTATTTAGTAAACCCATAAATAATAATATTTTCAATCTTGTATTACCTTATGCCTTTATTAATACAGGGTTACTCAGTCTTCCTTGATTCACGATCTGTCCCGAATTATCCTAGTATTTCCCATTTCTATGGTATGAATAACGGTATGAAAAAAAATTTTGATATGATATCATGGAAAAAAAACAAATTCGCTAATCATATCGGACAATCAATCGAAATGGGTAAAAATATTCCAACAGCCTATAAAGGAATCACATTCCGGCAGAAGGTAAACATGCCAACTGGAAAAAAGGAAAAGATATTTTACATACAGTATTATGATCCAACGGGGATACGACATTTAGAACCAGTTGGTTCCTCTATAAAAGGGATGACTGCGGCGAGGGCAAACAATATTCGATCACGGAGAATTGAAGGAAAGGAGCCTACCAATAAAGCAAGAAGGAAAGCGATAGAAGAAGGAAAACAAAACCGATGGACAATTGATCGACTCTGGAAAAACTTGCAAGAGACACCGCCTATTCCAAAACGACTCCGGGTTGACAAAGGGTATTATAAAAAACACTTGGAAAATAAATTTGGCAACAAACAACCAGAGGAGATTAAGCCCAATGAAATTGATGGGTTAAGAAGGTTACTGGAAAAATCTTTAAAACCGGCAACCATCGTCCAAATTCTCGGTCTCTTAAAAAAAATTGTAAACTTCGGAGTATCTCGAAATTACTGTAAGCCATTGGGATTCAAATTTAAGATGCCCGAAGTGGATAACATTAAAACAGAATATTTGGACGACAAACAATTGGAAAGATTGTTGGTGTCTATTGATGAAGATTCAAACCGGATAGTAGCTATGATGATGAAATTTGTCCTGTATACAGGATTGAGACGCGGAGAGTTGTTCAAACTCCGTTGGAATGATATTGATTTTAAAGGGGAGCTGATCAATGTTCGTGATCCAAAAGGGAAAAAAAATCAGACTATCCCATTAAATGACGCAGCACGAGACCTATTGAAAGATCTTGAAAGACCATATAAAGATAGTCCATATGTATTCCCAGGCAGAAACGGGAATATGCGAACTGATGTGAAGGGTGTTACAAGAAGAATAAGGGATCGAGCAAAGTTGCCAAAGGAGTTTAGACCACTTCATGGGTTAAGACACACTTACGCATCCATGCTTGCTTCAAGCGGGAAGGTCGACATGTATTGGCTTCAAAAGTTGTTAACTCACAAGTCACCTCAAATGACCCAACGGTATGCTCATCTTAGAGATGATGTTCTGAAAGGGGCTTCCAACATTGCAGGAGATATCGTGTCCGCCATAGACAAAAATAAAAAAAATAAGTTTGAAGGAGATTAATGGAGCTGACTGCCGACGATCCTAATGACTATTATGACTTTGAAAAAACAGCTACGGCGTTAGTAGCCAAATTCGTTTCGAAATCGAACGGGAAAGCACTTAGGGAGTTTTGTGAAGCAAATGACCTTGAAATAGACTCAGACAAATCTAGCCTCACGGATATTAAAGAATTGCGAGAAACTGTATTGAGGTTGATTGAGGAAGAAATAGGATACTTTGAGACTGCAAAAACCTTATCTGAGGAATTCATCAGTAATGTGTTTTTATCCTCCGATTCCCAAGCAATAGAAAAATTGTGCAAGAAATATAAACTTCCCAAGCAATTCAATAGAAACCTTGAGGACATTGGAGTAGTGGAAGCCCAGAATTTCCTCTCACAAGTGTTTTCACATCTTCGAGAAGAAACAGACATTTATTCCATTGCATCAGATCTAATCCCGAAATATTTATTCCCTATCCCTCCGAACAAAAAGCCATCCACCAAAATCATACGAACAACGTGGGATGACGTAGGAGATTATTTATCAGAGCAGGAGCTGGCTTCCTTAATAGGTTGTTCTGTTAAAACTTTGCGTAATAACAGATCACTCCGAAAAGGGTTCACTTATGTTGAGATGGGAGGATCTATAAAATATCCGAAAAAAGAACTTTTAGAATATCTGGAAAGTAAAACGATTAGAATGGATTATCAGTAAGTTAAGTTTCCAAAGTAACTTTTAATGGCGGAGGTGGTGGGAACCGCTCACACGAGGGACTACCGCATAGATTTCTATACATTTTTGCATTAAACTTTTCAAAAGTGAACGGAAAATGTGACTTAGAGTATATTTATCTTCAAACCGGATATATTATTGATATAATTCCATATTTTCACAATGAAAACGGATAATGCAAATTGTTTCCTTATGTTTGAATGATTGGGACGCGGGTTCGATTTCCAAACACTCCACAGAATTCCATTTACAAACAAAATTACGTTGTTCGTCCAAGCATACTAAATTGAGTTGACATCTGGAACCAGAAGTCGTATTTTAGTTTTACATTTAGACAATTTTCGAATTATAAAATTGACCCTATGGATACTAAAAGAATAACAAAAAAACTGAAAGCCCTTTCAAATCCAAATCGATTTGAACTCTTTTTGGAGATTTCGAAAAGAAACCAGTCGAGTTATCAGGAAGACGATTGTTTTGTTTTCAGCATTATGGAAAAGCTTAAAATTAGCGCTCCAACGATCTCCCATCACCTAAAAGAACTTGAGAACGCTGATTTAATAACAACGGAGCGCAATGGTAAGTTTCTTGTCGCAAGGATCAATAGAGAGGCACTGGAAGAGCTAAGTGGTGTGATAAATTTATTATAACTTTTTTTTGAGGAATTAATTCGATAGTTGTCTAATTGTTATATTGTATAACTGAATTTTGAAAGTTAACTTTTAAAGAAAGGGTCTTAAACAGGAACAAGTACCCTATTGATCATCGGTATTAAAACAGGAGCCTCTAGTGAAAATTAAGAATGAAGGCCAGAATGTAAATATGACTGGGAAAAACATCATTATAACCGGAGCAACCGCTGGGATTGGAAAAGAAACCGCTAGAAGTTTGGCAAAAATGGGTTGTAATATTATTTTTGCCACTCGCAACAGGGAGAAAACTTTAGATACCATCGCAGAAATCCGTGACGAAATCAAAGACGATACAGTGAGATTGGAACATAAACATCTAGATCTTATAGACCTGGATAATGTTCGTAATTTTCCATCACAGCTAGGCGATTTGGATACTGTCGATGTGCTTATTAACAATGCAGGAGTGGCACATGACACTGGAATAACGAAACAAGGTATTGAGAAGATATTTGGAATTAATTATCTTAGCCATTTTCTTCTCACAAAAGAACTGATGCCTGTCCTGATAAAATCAAACGCACGGATTATTAATGTAACTTCAATGGGACACATGTCGGCGAAGCAAAAACATTTTGATCTGCCGTTCAAGGGAGAGTGTTCCCAGATATCGGCACAGCAGCGTTATGGGCGGTCCAAAGCTGCCCAGATCCTTTTTACCAAGGCCCTGCAAAGAAGGTTCAATGAGAAACAAATAGGCTGTACCTGCAGCAGCCTTCATCCCGGCGGAGTTCGTACTAATATTTTCGAAACTTATAGTCTGGCTTCTATGGCTGTAATTATTCTGCTTTGGCCATTTATGATCAATACTCCGGAAGGTGCACGAACCTCGGTATACTTAGCCTCCAGAGAACAACCACAGGAAACAGGTGGAAAGTACTTCTACTACGGTCTTTTTCGTAAAGGCATATATGAAAAGCCCGGAACTGCATTGGTGAACGATGAAGATCTACAGGAACAGATATGGAAGAAGTCAGAGGAACTCATTGGAGAGGAGTTTCACATCGGTTAACATAATCGAAGGAATGACTGCAATTAAAAACGCTATTCCACAACAGGAGTTTATCAATAAAATGACAGAATTGTTTCTACCAAAGCTTATGCTCACCCTTATGTTAACAGGATTGTTTACGATGAGCTGTTCTGCAAGTGATCAAACCCAGGTGTTAGAATCCCAAGAACAAATGAAAACCACCCAGGAGCGAATGAAAAATTCATCACAATATGAGGATAGCAAGTTTCATAATGCAGTAAGAGGTACATACGATGAAGGAAAAGCGTGGAGGACTGGGATAAAAGAATTGATATTTGGTAAAAGAGTTGATCCTGTTCCTACAGAACCACTTCCAGTCAAACAACTGACTGGATCAGACTTTTATAATCAGGATGATCAGGTTTTACGATTTGTCCGATTAGGGCATTCCACAATCATGCTTCAAATAGGAGAGAAGGTTTGGTTGACAGATCCTGTCTTTAGTGAACGAGTCTCTCCTTTTCAATGGGTCGGTCCTAAACGATTTCATCCTGTTCCTATCAAGATAGATGACTTACCACCCATTGAAGGAGTTCTGATTTCGCATAACCATTATGATCACTTGGATCATGACACTATTCTTCAGTTGAGGGATCGAGTTAAGCATTTTTATGTTCCTTTAGGCATCAGTGAAATTTTAGTCTCTTGGGGCGTCCCTATAGAAAAAATAACAGAGTTAGATTGGTGGGGAAAAGCACAAATTGGAAACGTAGAGTTGATTTCGACACCCGCCCAACATTTTTCAGGAAGGGGTATTTTTGATTCAGCCAAAACTTTATGGACTTCCTGGGTGATCAGAACTCCTCTGCATACTGTTTATTTCAGCGGGGATTCCGGTTATTTTGAAGGCTTTCAAGAAATTGGGGATAAATACGGTCCCTTTGATCTAACCTTTTTGGAATGCGGAGCTTATCATAAAAGTTGGAGAACAATGCACATGTTTCCTGAAGACAATTTGCAAGCATTTAAAGATTTGAAAGGAAAAGTTTTGGTACCGATCCACAATGGTACGTTCGATTTAGCATTCCATCCCTGGTATGAACCCATGGAACATGTGATGACATTAGCACTTAAAGAGCATATCCAATTTGCAATACCATTAATGGGACAAGTTGTGGACAGCAAGAATATCCCTGAACCCGTTGTGTGGTGGAGGTGAACTTGATCGAACCCGTGCCTTGCAAACCCAGCAATGACGCGGGAGGTTTTCCAGAGTGTACCCTAGAGTGTCACCAGTTTGGACTCGTGGAGATGAGGTGCGGGCAGCAACTCCCCTAAATTTAAATAACGAACTGATATATTGTAGTAATGCGGGCGGTTTTCGCACCTCCACCACAACCCCATTTTCTGTAAAAAATCCACTATTTGGAAAATCGTTCAAAGGTAGGCGTGGAAAGGGATTGGGATAAATTTGAGGATTTGATTGATCCTAAAAATAGGTTCGATAATCAGGCTTTATACCATATGGATATTGGGTTACAGAAGAATGCAGCATGAGGAGCGGCGGTGGGAACCGCTCACAACAGGGACTAATACACTGTTTTGTTAAGGTTTTTATAAACATGAAATAAAAATATTCGTCAAAATGGCACTTGGAGTGTATTTCTTTCTATGCTGTTGTATTTATTCCATAATAGCATGTAAATATATCAAAATCAAATTCATCCCATCTCAGGTTTGGATGATTGGGACGGGGGTTCGATTCCCAATTTGAGCTTTTACCATGAACCAAACGAATCAAAAAGAGTCGGCATATCTTTCGTATATTTTTCAATTGGCATTGTATGCTCTAATGGATTTTTAAACCAATACTCAATTAGCTTGAGAAGATACTCAAATATTCCGAGAAGAACAAACTCATCATCTTCCTTTACAACATATGCTGTTTCGATTGTTAAACCAGAATTCATCCATCTAGGAGTCTTCGCCAAATAATATCCTCTGTCCAAAACAACAATTAAATCAGGTAGTGATCTTATGTTTCCAATTCCATTTTCTAAATGCTTTTTTAGGGTTTTTAAAGTTGGTCCCTTGTATGCGAAGATAATAAACGGGATTCTTTGGTGATCCGTGATACTAGAGCGATCAATACTTCGGTCAATTATCGAAAGTTCTTTTAGTCTTGCACACGAGGATAAAGCTTCTGATAAAGCACCGGTCTTCTTCCCAGTAGTGAGATTAGATTTTACCTCAATAGCCGCCAATACAGTTTCAGCTGGAAAAATATTTATTGCATTGTGAAGATTGATTTTAGGAGAGGTTATTGGGTGTAGCACAATATCAATTTGTCCTGAACGCTGATCATTACTATCGAATACTTCGCCTGTATGGTAACTGATATACTCAGGAAGATTTTGCTTAATAAAGTTTGAAATCAAACCCTCACGTGCTGTTCCCAGAACAACAGAGTGTGCTGCGATACCAATTGAATCACTGCACTTCATTAAAGCTTCCCTATTGTTTTTTAAATGTTCTAAAAGTAGTTTCATTTTTTATCCTGATTCCGGTCTTAGACTGTTGTCTTAAACAAATTGGCGAGTCTGAATTAAGACTGATGTAGCTTTGAGAATAAATATCTTCCAGAAAATTAAGTGTTTAAGACATAAGTTGCTCCGATCATCTTATTATTTCTACTGCCTTCGAATCAAACCTCGTCTGGTCAAAATATTATTTACGACCTAATCCCTTACTAACAAAAGGTTTAAGCCTGAAAAATGTACAAAAAGGCATCGGCTCTGTTCAATATTGTTTCAAGTGTTTGGTTTTGATCGATTTCCATTTACATTCTGTATATTTGGTATTTGAAACAACACAGGAGGATAAATGGAAACTGTTGAGGTATTGGCTTTGGTAAGCGGTCCTCTAACAGTTAAATTTCCATCAGCTTCAAGGTGTTCCTATTGTAATGTATCGTGGTATTTTAGTGGTCCCATTATCGCTTAACAGGGACAAGGTGTTCCCCTGATCTTTTCTATATCATTAAGTTTTCTGAGGAAAAACTAAGGTCGCTCTTTGTTGTCTTATTGGTCGCAAGATCTAAATAGAGCTTTTGCATAAGCAAAGGCTCTTATTTCGACCCATTTCTCAGTAACTAAAAATATCCATATAAAAACAGTGAATAGCAAGCAAATCAATAGACCGATATATATAAAAGGGACTGAAAGAACCACTTCTTCAAGGGCTTTGTCAGCTCCTTTTATATAACGGTTCCAGGTGAGATATGAACTAGCAGCCAAACATAGAAGTGTGGAAAACACTCCTAAGGTTTTAAACGCTCTTATGTTGCGGCTAAATCCGTATGAGATGTTTTCTTGGAGAACTAATGGATATTTAATTTTATCTCTGGTTTGCTCTTTGAGATAAAGGGTTGCTGTTCTGTACATTTCATCTGCGTTTTGGGGATCGGCTTGTTCCTGCTCAAAAGACACTGGCTTGAAATTGGAAATTAGCGTGGCAAGTTTTTCCATATATCTCGCTTTTGTATATTTATCCAATCTGGAATCGCTATGCCTTAAAATTATAGTGGTTGCGGCACCACCCCATTTTTCGAATAGTTTCTCCTGAAGAATATTTCCTTTTGTTGACATTTGATTGGCAGCAAACGAAAAAATCCCAAATGAAAACATAAAAGTAATGATAACTCCTCCCCATGTTCTCGATGTTTCGAACCAGGCAACTACTGAAAGCACCACGGGGAAAACCAAGAAAAAGGCAGGTTTTACACGAGCATTTAGCCCATATTTATCAAAATATTTTTCAAGAATTTCCATATATTACTCCTCAACTTCTTCATAAAATGGCTCTGGAGTTATCGGGACCCAGCCTTCACGATCAGGAGCATCCATGGTTTTACATTTCCCTTCACCTTGTGTTACAGCCACTCTAGCGCCTCGACGTGTAAAAGCATTTAAAACCTTTTTTGAAGGATGTTTAGGGGCACCATTTGTTGCCGCTGAACAATAGGCAGTAAAATGAGCGGTATGATCTCGGGGTTTCTTTTCACCAATTAATTTATTAAGTACTGTTGGGCCGATGTTTCTGAAACTTCCATGATGTGGAATTTGTATGAACGCTAAATCATCCAAATAGTCAATATGTCCCAATTGATCCGCCGCATGTTCAAGAGATTCTCGGCCAGCATCACCGGTGAACAGAAGCCTTTTTCCTTCGATTGAAATTTGGATTATTGCACTTGATTGGTTTTGTGGGCTGGTCGTTTCTCCGTCATCTACGATTAAGTCAGTATTCCACATTGCAGATATCAAATTAGATACTGTTTCCAGGGCTTTAGCCATAAAGGATGAATCTGCAGATTCAGCTATTGTTTCCGGCATGCCAGAAAATCCCGGTATCGTTTCTTCGTAATACTCTTCAGTTGGGCCTAAAACCTCAATAAATCCGGTGTCGTCCAAGAGTCCTGTAAATGGCTCTTCAATTGGAATACCTTTTTCAATCGCAAAAAGATGTAAATCATACGCGGTTTCAAGAGCTGCTTTTAGTCTTTCAGCTATACTGCTGTCTGTAACTCTACCATCCTCAAACTGATCGGCAATACCATCGTTATGTTGCCAAGGCATATGCATCCATAATCTTTTAACTGTCAGTTCTTCAAGTACTACATGCAAGCCTGAAGCATGATCAGAGTCTGGGTGAGTGAGAATTACAAGGTCAACAATATCGGTACCGTAATGCTTCTTAATATGAGCGACTAAATCTTCACCAGACTTTTTGAAGCCACCATCAATTATAACTACTGTCTGGTCTGAACGGCTTCCGTATAGGTCACCAAATCTCACAACGATTGCATCACCACTCTTACTTTCGTCTCCTACCGCTAAAAAATCTACTTCATAACCCATTAAGTTACTCCATTTTTTGTTTGTTATAAAATGAATCCCAGTTCATTTATTGGGCACATGGAGGTGAGAACTCCGTATTACGTTACCTGATTTCTCACTCGCTTGGTTAATCTGCTGCTGATGCCATTACTGTTTCTGGTTGCTTTTCTGCTACCTCTTCTTCTACTGCTTTCCTTTTCAGCTTGAATCCCTTTCAAAGAGTACAATATAACCGGACCCCCAGGTCCATATTCCAAGCGTGCAAACCAAAACAACAAGTTGTAATACCCTCACCAGCAGGTTTGTCGTTGAATGTGGTTGAATTTGATGAGCATTCCAACCATCCTGATTTTCTTTGTCGATCATATCGTCTAAAGCTTTTCGAGGGTTCGTAAATATTGCGCCAATCAGTCCACCAAAGTCCGATTTGTCTAATCCGGTTTTGAAAGCAAATGCGTACGGCACACGACTAAAATTGGGATTGTTACTCCGATCTTGAGCCAGGAATCCGTGAGATAAATTATTCGCTGGCTGGACTCTGTCCGGCCTATAGAACACAACGAACCATTCCGTCTTCGGTGTCTTGTCATGTATTCTTTCTCGCTCCCCCGTATCTTCTCCCGAAAGCTGGTACGAAAACCCTTGTCGCTTCATTGCATCGAAAAATGCTGCTGATTCCTTATCGCCTTTATAACGTGTTCCATCTGTGTAATGGCCTGCATAAGGCGGGGAAACCAATTCTTGCACTAAAACGACATCGTATGGACTTAGAAATTCCGATAAAGCCTGATTGTCCTTTTTCTTGTAATGCCCAAGCCATTTTATGTTGAAGGTAACTATTGATATAACATCTTCAGGATTTGCCTTTGCGATTTTAGAAGCGAATGGATTTGCAGAGACGGAGGCTGACAGAAAAAGTACCAGGAGCCAAAGTATCGCTGGGATTGTCAGTTTCTTCATTGCTTGATCTCCGGCTGGAAGATTGTTTTTTCCTAAGCGAACTCATGAGGAACCACCGCAATCTACCAAAATTCGAATTGCATCAAAGATATATCAGGAACTTTAAGCGTTATCAAGGAAGCAATTTTGAAAGAACTTTAACAAAATTTAGAAAACTTGCCCACCGCAAACTCAATCTAACATCCTGTATATATTGACATTATTCATGGTTCTTGGTATACTGTAAAAAAGTTTTAAGTCGTTTTCAGTTTATGCTCTTAACTGTGATGTAGGTTAAAGCCCTGTTTTGATATAGCATCTTTGAGTGATTTTCTGGCCTAAAGCCAGGGAAGCATTTTAAAGAGGAATCAATACACCCAGAAAAAGTCCATTAATAAAGGGGTTGCGGCAAACCTAAAATAAATTTGACAGGTGATTTCCAGTTTGATTTACTCTACTGAAATCCTTTCAGTATAAAAAACATTTCCCTCAGTCTAATCCCGCAGTAATCTGGTCAGCTTTCTCAATTGGGTGCTATCTCAGCAACCCAATTCTCACGTTGATACCCACATTATTCAGCAATCACTCGTGTTGGATTTTCATCGCCAATACCGGTTTGCCCGAATTTTTGGGGTATCAATATGTTGTTCCATAGTCATATTTGCTGACGTTAAGTGGATATGGTTCTAATTTAAATCTCATTTCTGGAGAAATTTATGAAACGTTCATTCAAAGTCCGAACTTTTTTCATTGTCTTGTTTATGTGTTTTCTATTTCCGATAGTTTCCCCTGCGTTACCAAAAGGTGACTGCACTGTTCCGAAGCCGAAGCTAGATTACAGCCACTGTGATTTTTCCAGTGCTTTGGATCGAAAGGGAATGAACGCCAAGAATAAACTGTTCGTGGGAGCAAATTTTCAAGGTGCAAACCTCCAAGGGGCTGATTTCGAGGGATTCAATCTTGAGGGTGCAGTTTTCGTGGGAGCCAATCTCCAAGATGCCATTTTTGTTGAAGCCAAACTGGAAAAGGCTGACTTCACTGGTGCTAATTTAACTGGAGTTGATTTCGAAGAGGCGGATCTGGCATACACGGTTTTTATTATGGCAAAGCTGCCAGGGGTTAAGTTGCAACGGATGTCTTTGTATCAGATCAATTTTGAGGGAGCCGACCTCCATGGAGCTAATTTTGAATACTCGAACATCCAGAACAACAACTTCAAGGGTGCCAAACTCGGTGGAGCCAAGTTCAAAAAAGCGAAGATCCAGGCGACATATTTCGGTGGTGCGGATTTGAAGAAGGCTAACTTCTTGGGATCGGCGTTCAAACCCCTACTTCATAATGGGCCTCCAAAGAGAAATGAATGGGGATTCAAGCACGGCGAACGAACCGTTTTCACAAAACCTTATGTGATCTATAATGAATTTACCGGAGCAGATCTCACCGGAGCTAACCTGAAAATGGCCAGGTTTAAGGGTATCATTTTCGACGGTGCAACCTGGGTTGATGGTAAGAATTGTAAACCTGAAGGAATAAAGAATAAGTGCATCCGGTAACAGATTCAGGCAAGTTTTCAATTTCAAAAAACTCCAAGCAAACCTGAAAGATCACTTTGGCCCTGCTTCAAAGTGGGGCTTCTTCGTGACAGGATCTTCAGACACGATACCAGCATCTTTAACTAACTGACGGAAAAACACATCATCAGATAGTTGTTCAATTTCTACCATGAACACTTCTTTGCCCTTTTGAATAAGTTTGAGTTCTTCAATGCGACAGAACTCTCCTTTAGCAAAGAGTTTTTTGTGAGCCTTGATATCTGCTTCTTTCACACCCTCGATAAAGAACAGAAGATCATATGGCAGGATATTCATCGCTCTTTTCTTTGCCGGCTTCCTGTATTTAAGGGGCTTGGCTACTATTCCAAAACTGATGGTATTCAAGAATTCTCCCGAATTCCTAATTGCCAGTAAGTGGTTATGTTTTTCAAGGCTAGCTTTTACCATGTAGTCTGTTGTTAGCATCTCTTGTCTCCCTATGGATTAATCAATTTGATTTTTCATTTTATGGTCTTTTTGAATGTTGACTAGATTACCGACAGAAATAATCTCGTGGATTCAAGTGCCCAGTACTTGTGGCTAGGACATGAACACGAATGAAACTAGTGATGAACGCTAGGCAGGTAATCTAAAGACCTATGCCTCTGACAATGATGGAATATTTTTATATTCCGCAGACCTTCTCGCCGGCATATACATTAGATTTCTCTTAAATCTGATCAGGGCTTTACCTCTTGAGCTTTCTGAAAATTCATACCCGTGAATCAAACCTATTCTTAACAATATTCCCAAGCACTCTTTGAAATGTGTAGTTTTACGAGCAGGATTTGTTGGATTGTCAACTATTCCCCAAACTTCACAGAGTTTGTCTATTTCTCTGATACTGCATCCCTTGGTTGATGCTCGGAGAATCCCCCAGATAACTGCCTTTTTGTGACGGAGTTTCAGATAAGAAAACTGCTCAAAAGTTCTTCTTAAATCCGGCACCTTCAAATATCTGAACTTTAGTTTTTTATCAAGATCGAGATTTCTAAGAATGTCATCCCTTACACAAACTACCATCCGCTTCTTCAGCAGTTTATTTAAGTCAGATATATGCTCTGCATCGAACTCGAATCCTTCTATTAGAGTGTCCAAAAATTCCCTCGAATGAATAAAACCGTTATTATGGTAACAGAAAACACGGTCTTTTCCACGATTGCCAACAAGTAAATTGGGGCTGTCAAGGTGTGGCAACTCTTCATCCCTAGATTTTCGACATTTTAGATTATCATTACCCCCATACAACTGACTGATGAAATCAACTCCAATAATGTGGTATTTCACTCCGCCTGCCTCGACTGTCATCAGTTTGTCGGAGCGAAATTGAGGGGGATGTTTTATAAATCTTCTAATGTCCATCAGCAAAGGCAACAGAACTGTCATATTGTCCTTTTGTTCCCAGACAGCAGTTCGCTGATTTGCCTGATCACTGATCGATCCCATTTTTTTACCACTTACAGAGTTTATAACCTCAGCCTTTGGGAATAGATTGGGTAGCGTCGATTCCAAAAAACGGGCATTGATTCTGGCTGTTGGCACTATGTATTCGTGGAGATCATATTTTATGTTGCCAATTAGTTCTTTATCCAATCTTCCGAATTCAATCCATTGGAGTCGAATCTTCTGCTTACCCAACTTTGTTTCGATCATCATTTGAACGGAATCTCCTTTGACCATGATGCTCACAAATGATGATTTTAGAGCACCACCGTTACGCGCTCTGTCTTTTCTTAATACCTCATTTGGACAACCGATCATTGAACGCAGACGTTTTCTAAGATTAGACTGCAGTTTCTTTTCATATGATTTAGCCCCGTTGGCTTTTTTCTTGATAGAAAAAGTTTCGTATTCAAAATTATCAGGCATATTTCCAAGGCCTACAATCTGTCTATCAGAGATCTTACAAGGGTAGCAAAACAATTTGTTCAAGATGTTCAACTTTTGCTTCGGGTCCATTTTCGCAACATTCATTTTTCTCCTTGGCAGCTATGACTTGATACATTTTGACTTGTCCATCATGATGAATTCATCCGTTATGATTCAAAACTGATTTAGACACCGCCGAGCACCCGATACTTTTCGAGGGAGGCCTTTACAAAATAGCCTTTTGTTTTCATCCATTAACTCCTTCTCTATCTATTTTTTCCCTCCGCTTAATCTCTATATCCCATTGAATTGAAGAGAGGTATATTTCAGTCAGGTTGGAAGATTTACAACACCACCAACCTGAACCAATGGTCCCTGGTTTTACAGTATTAAATAACTGCGGACCTACTTAGGGCTCTATCTTTATCAGATCACTCTTCCTCGTCATCATCTTCATCGTCTTCCATGTCTTCATCATCATCCACTGATTCAGCAGCATTCTTCAATAGAACCTGAATACTCTCAAGAACCTCATCCTCCATGTATTCTAGAAATATTATAGTTTCAACCGATTGCATTTCACTGCCTTTGAAGATAGATACTTTGAGCAATAATTGACCACTGCGAGAACTGTTACTATGATGGAATTCTCTAATTTCACTGACTTTAAATCCCATCATTTGCAGGGTGAGATACATATTTTGTGGGCGAATTTCTTTCACTGGTGCTTCTTTGCAGAATCCTTTTCCGAATGCCAATTGACTGCAGCTATCAGAAAGCATACTAATTGTTTCCAAGTATTCACTTTTTGATTTTCCTTCCTCCTTGACGATCCAGTTCATAATTCTAACGCTGTTCTTTAATAAGTCCCTTGCCTCTGTAATAATCACCTGACTTGCTGGATTCTTTCTTTTATCTGTCATGATGCTTTCTCCCTTTTTGGGGTTTGATAGTAAGTTACCAAAAATTTCCTCAAAGCTACCTCTGTTGTCCATTTTTTCTCTTATTAGAAAGGGGTTTCACTTTGCAGATCGTCTATGAATTCCATGATCTGATGATGAGTTTGACATACGCAGTATAAATCAATGTCCAAGGTCTTCTCCTTTGTGGTCCATTTAACCGTTACGCCCCCTTCTAAAACCCCAAGATTCGTTGATGATTCCAAAACCTTTTCAATTTGAATTCCCAAGAGATTGAGAATAACAGAGAGATCAAACGCTCTCATTCCTTCAATCGGACGGTCTTTCTGAAACCCAATCCCTTGTCCAATTGCTGCCATGCAATAAGGAGCCAAGCGAACGAATTCAAAAACTTTTGGGTCAAATCCCTCTGAACATTGTGCGGCATCTAAGTAAAACTCAAGATAGTGTTTTTGCACTTCAATTGCCCTATCTTGAAAATCTGCGTGGGCATGTTGAGTTTCATTACTTAAGCCCTTTTTGGTTGATGTATTGCTTTTCTTTGGTTCCATGATTTTGCTCCATTGGAGTTGAATTAAAATTAGTTTCGAAACTGTACTAAACTAAAATCAGATTTAGTCCATAGGCAATCTCCATATTGTTAGGCCTGTGTTGAACCGGAACGTGAGGTTGATGTTCCCTTGAATTTATATCGGGATCCTTTTTCTTTTACGGTTTCGATTGGCACCTTGTTTATTGACTCCGAACTCGTGATGTCTGTTAATGGTTCTTAGTCATCTTCGTCCTCATCATCATCTTCATCTTCATCATCATCTTCATCGTCCTCCTCTTCTTCTTCGTCATCCTCCTCATCTTCTTCTTCGTCCTCTTCCTCATCCGGAGCATCTTCTTCATAGAGGTCATAACTATCGGCAGGAACTATATAGAGGTTGTCCGATAGTTTTAAAATTCCGATTTCCTCAATCATAGGAGTCCCTTTTTTCATGATGACTTCAACTTCATCAGCCCTACAGTACTGGCCCCTTTCAAAAACTTGAGGATGGTTTGCTTTTGAAGATTTATTATCAATCTGGATGAGAAATATCAGATCACCAGTTTGGAAAGCCTTTCCCCGTTTCGATTTCTTGAATTTCAGAGGTTTAACAACCCGACAAATTCCAACTATTCTGAGACCATCTTTCTTTGAAAAACCTAGAAATATATTACCCAGGGTTTTATAACTAACTTTAATAATGTAATTTTCCACAAGCACTCCTTTTGTAAAAATTGGGATGAATGTTATCAAGTAGAGGCTATAAGTATTTGTATATAGATAACACTTGATTAACAGGCGACAAGCAAATGATTCCATAGCACATAGGAAGAATACGGATCTATTTAGACTAACCAGAACTCAATAAGCTATCCCCTTATTTCTAAAACCCTCCTGATTGAATCCTTCCACTTGATCTTCGGGTGTTTCTTATATTTCTTGTACAACTTGAAGATATTCTCTGGGCTCTGCCACTCCTCCAACTGCCTGATTGCAGCGATCGTCTCAAAATTTCCATGCCCGTTAATTTTGCAATAGCGCATACCATTATTGAGCCTCCCGATCCATATAGTATCGGAAACGAAGTCCTCAACCGCCTCAATCACTTTGTCGATACGGTCATCAAGCATGGGTTCACACGAGACACTGGTTTGAAATCCTTTCTGATGGGCATGTTTCAAAGAAGCCAGGCGTTCAGCAAAGCGTGGGGCATTCGGTTCCCAGAATCTCAAAACCTTATTGGCTGATGATCCGATCGAGAATCTAAAAAGAATCTGTTTCTGGAAAATCGATAACTCTTTGCAAAGACGGTTGATGCATTTCTTATGGGGCTTTGAAACAATGAGCACATCATTTCCGGGTTCAAGAAGTTTCTTGAGAATCCTCACGGCATCATCCAAATTGTCAGGATGAATATCATGAACACTAGGAAACATAATTGTCCCTTCTCTTTTCCTGAATCCTTTGTCGAGCGCACCGGGTTTAATTTCCGGTGTATCCCATTTGTTGATGTCCATGCTGCCATGTCTGGGCACCATCGCTTTGGCATAACAATATTTACAGGCATGTTGACATCCATTCAAAAAATTGACGTTGCTTGTGGCCCACTCTTTGGTTCCAGTTGCTCCTTGGTAAATAGTTCTAGTCATGTTGTTCTCCATTTGAGAAATTAAAAAATTAAGAAACGAGATTAATCTAACACTCATTTCTTTACGACTTCTTCTGTATAGAAAATCGTTGTGTATATAGATAATCAGTGAAGTAGAAATATGAGTACCCAAAAGAATCAGGTATTTTGAAACCTAGAGAGTAAGTCAGAGAAGGACAGATTCGGTTTTCGATCGAGAAGATCAAGGAAGTGGTCGTAGAGTTCCTGCTGAACCTTCCGACCGCGGACAGACCTATTGCTTTCAATCAGGGATTGTCGAATCTTTCTGCCATGGCCATCATCCATCAGAATGACTGGAGCACGTTTCCCATTACGACCAGCCCTCCCCGCCCATTGCAGAAGTTCAATGTCACTACCCGGATGTTCAAAGATGATATTGAATTGAATATTGGGTATTGAGATCCCTTCTCCAAAAGAAGCAGTGGTCAGCATGATCGCATCCCTAGATGTGATAAATTCATGGAGGTTCTCCCCTTTCAGTTTGGCGGGATAATCTTTGTGAATCTTACCGAAGTAGATTAGGGTTTCGATTCCCAACCCAGCCAGTAATTCATGGGCTTTTAACAGAGAAGAGACACTAGAGAAGAAGATGATTCCTTTGCGGTACCGACAATTCCGGAAAACCTTGATGAGTGTGTACAGAGCGAGGAACTTCTGCCCTCGATTGTCAAACTTCAAGGGGAATAGCTTAAGGTTGGGTCTATCAAGCTCGCCTTTGACAACCATGACTCTGTGATCATGATCTTGGAGAACGTGCTCAATTTCCAGGTAGACCTCCTTGTTAATTGTGGCGGAGGTGAACAGAGTAGTAGGGTGATTGAGCTGTTTGAGAACCTTGCGAATCTTGCTTGATTGATACACAGGGCGAAACCTAACCTTCCCGGACACGAGCAGGTGGTGACATTCATCGATCATGAGCAGGTCTACCCCGCGATCAGCCAGGGCATCGATCAACTTTGAGTCTTCGTTCTGGAGAGCATCAGGGGTAACAAGAGCGATTCTGGCAGTTCCTCGAGCGATAGACCTGATGTACCCAGAGAACTTCTTGTTGTGGCTGGAGTGAAAGATGGTGATCTCCTTCGCCGAGTAATGCTTTGTCAGGGTTGAGTGGTAGAAGTCGAGCAGGGATCTTAAAGGCATCACCACAACGATGAAGCTGGAAGGTCGAAGGTAAGAATAGAGAATGGGAATGTCGTTCTTGCCACCCCCGGTCCGAGTTGAGTAGATACTAGGAACACCACGAAGTAGCTTGCGGAGAACATTTCTCTGGTCCCGGTAGAGTTTAGAGTAGGGGAAATGTTGAAGAGCCATAAGAAATTGGGGATCACAGGTATTAACAAGATCCCAATCGAATTCTATTTTAGTGTGAGGTTTAGATACCCACTCAACAATGGGATCGAAATCGTGGTCAACGAAGTCCGAGAACCTTTGAAAATTCGAGGAATCAATTACCTTCTTCAAATTGGTTGGCAGGTAGTGAGTTCCATTCTTGGTCACTAACCCTCGGTTTTTAGCCAGAATGGAAGATAGCTCCTTGAGACTCACGGAAGTTTTGTCTGAATAATTTCTGGGGACTATGCTTTTAATGTGGGACCAGCGGGGTTCGTAATCCTTCAGAGCCTTGGCAAGAAGAATCTGCTGGGGTTCGTTCCCAAAGGTTCGATCAACGAGAAGGCGGGCTTTGAAGTTCCGGTGCTCAAAGATGAGATTGATGGTTTTGCTGACGTGGGCAGAGGTGAATAGAAGATTGAAGCCTGGAGATCTATTTTCGAATCCAGAACGGTCATTGATAAATCGAGGGTAGTATTTTTGCACAATCTCTCGCCCATACTTCTTGAGAGGGTAATCATTGACTTCTTGGGGAATCATCTCCTTGAACCGATCTTCAACAAGACCCAGGTATTTGCTTTCAGAGGGATTGGTTAAGAGATCCAGACAAGATCTTTCGAGAGCCCGAGAGTTGGGAAAGGTCCAAACCAGGTTGTTTTCCAGAAAGTGGTCGAAGAAATCCTCGACCTTGGTTTTGCTGTGGGTTTTGAGAATCCTATCGGGGTGAGATGAAACCACGAGGTTATTAGAGGGTAGATATGGAAGAGTCGTACGCTCATGAAATGGTGTGCCGCCTTTGCATGTTTCTACGTCTGAATCGAGACTACCAGGATAATATTCATCCAGAAGAGAGTTTTGATATTCTCCGTCTTGAGTATTCTTACTGACCCTGATGTATTTGGTTCGTTGGTATCCTTTGAGTTTCTTTTTATGAGTGAAAATATCCATTGCTTTGTCCTATTGTTGAGATTGAAAGAAAAACTACCCATAGAGAGGGGTAGAAGAGAAATGAGAGAAAACCGCTGAGAGGGAGAGAGTTGGGTAGCTTGAGAGCTACGATATGATTGAATGTCCAGCGGTTGACTGTTGAAAAACTGATAATCTGTACTATAAGTAGATAAGAGTCAGACTTTCTGATGAGCAGATGCCATCCAACTCATACAATTATCAGTCTTCATATTGTTTACTACTTCGATTGATGCTGAATCTGAGGGTTTAAAACTGGATATATATGGTATGGCGGATATTCTTTACTATTGTGCTAGAAGAGATGAATTGATTTTGAATGAAGAATTTATAGAGTGCATGAATTGGTCTGTTGGCGATATAAAACATACATGACCGAAAACAATAAATGTGTTCAGACTGCAAATTCTTTTGGAGCGATGAAATGAAAAATAAGGTTCTTGATAACATCGACGACATTATTGATCAGTATCGAGTAAAAATTAGAGATTGGTTTTTAGATTGCCTTGATTTCCAATCTAGTGCTGATCTGTTTCCAGAAGTACAAGCCCTTTATAGGTATGATGATGGAAGCATGCCTGAGAGAAAGCAGAGATACCCAACGGTAGCGAAACAGTTGCTAGATATCTGTGAAAAGCAGAGTTCAAACAAAGGTGATAAAATTGAATACTGGACGAATATTCAATTAGAACTGAAGACATATCGCGAAGAACTGAACAATCAAATCATCATACTGATTACGGAAGAAGATAAAATATTCATTGCATTGAAAGAACAATGGGGAGACCGCCAGCCAGTTGTCGAAAACCCGCTTATACCTTTCGACTCTGAAGATGGTAGAAAATACAGAATATTTTTGAACCAATTGAGATTCGTTTGGGAAGAATACCAGAGGCGTGCGCTGCCAATCATCCAAGAAGCAAAAATCTTTCAAAATTTGACAATCGGAAATAAACTCATTGATCGCTTACTAGCATTTTGTAAGGACGAACTGGCTGAGCTAGAATATCTTTCGACACTGTTTATTCCAGGTTTTAATATAAAGATATCCGAGGATGCCATATTTCACAGAAGTCTTGATGAGCTGCAGAAGTTGGTCCGTGAATTGTTAAAAAATCATTATATTTTGGAATGCGATTCTAAACTGCTTGCAAATATGTTGGCTGCACCAATGACGGAGCCAAAGGAAGGAATTGTTCACTGGTGCACCGATCAATCAAAACTTAAGGCACTCATCTTGATTTTAAAAAAGTACGAAATCTTTCCAGAAAGAGATATTTACCCGTGGATAGTTGATCGCTTTTTTTATTCTTTCAAAGATTGTCACCAGTATTTTAAATACGGAACGTTTCGAACATTGAAAGTTAGCGACAACAGCAAGCCATACAAGGAGGTTCAAAGCTTTCTCAAGCCAATATTTTTTGATAATTGATTTTTATCAATCCTCGATTTCGCCCTGACCTACCACATAACAGCCAAAAACCACCACACAAGCACTCAAATAAAAACAAAATCTCCTTCGATCACCCGTTATTCCTACGATTCGTTTGAGGTAGTTGATTGAGTATATAACACTTAAAAGATCCTGAACTTTTATTGAGAATTTTTCTTAACTAAAGTTTAGGAGAACACAATGGTATTTGAGTGTAACTTCCCTGAAGAGCTGCTGGATGAGATATTAAAAGATCCGGCGAGCCCCAAGCAGTCATCGTACAAAAAACATCAGCACAATCCCGACGGTACTTCGCCGCAAAGTTTTTCCCAGAATTTACCCAAAGTGTCTGTTGTTCAAGATTCGCCTAAAGGGGTATCTGGACTGTTACCAATCCGTAAAACCGGATACCGGTTCTATAACGCTGGTATGACCCCCGATAAAACTCACCGCTGTTGTCTTTACATCCGCGATATTCGCCCTGACGAGCAACCTTCTGAAAAAATCATAACCAAGCATCATAAATATGACGATGGTCGGATCGTCACAACCATCAGATATATTGACAAGGTTTTCTTGATTGAGACGGGTGATAATATCAAAGGTCCTGACGACAAGGTTAAATGGTTTTTCATCAACTTTGATCTATATAGTGCTGATTATCTGATCCAAGAAGAAGTAGTCGACAAGGTTTTGTGTTCATATCATTACATTCGAACAGGCAGGAAGAAAGGGGCAGATAATCGACCTTTGACAATCAATCCACGGTTAGAACTATTCATGGACTCAGGCGGTTTCCAGTTTGCCTCAGGTAAAACTACTTTCGTTGATTTGAATGATCTAGCTCGAATATATCGGGAATATGCAACACGAGGTTTGACGCTTGATATCCCACCAGGTAAGGATGATTTGCTTGACCCGGCCGCGATGCATGTCTTGGCTCATGCTCAACGAGAGAACACTGAAAAGCTTTTAGCTCAATTGCCGCAGGGATTTCCATTGTACAACACGATTCACGGACTCGATTTTGAATCTCAAATGGATTGGCTGGAAGTGGTTCAGAATCAAGCAGTGAAAAATTATGCCATCCCACTCAAAAAACAGTACGATCGATTTTTTTCATTTCTGCCTATTATCGCTCATCTCATATTCAATGAAAAAGCGGAGAGCATCCACTTGTTGGCGGTGGCTTTTGACCGAATCATCCCGTTGCTGTGTGTGATCGGAAAATATATTGCCATTTCATCCGATGCCAATACCATCTTAAGAAACACTTATGAATTTCATAAATACCTGCATTACAATGGTGATGGTCGAATCCATGAATATCCAATCGGTCAACGCAATGGCATTTTCGACTTTCGTGGCACCGGTATCACATCAGCGTGCTCATGCCCTGTTTGTCAGCATATTCCGCTATTTGAGATTCACCAGTTCGATGAGAAGTACCGAACAGTTCCGATGCTCCTGCTGCATAACTTCTGGCATTTTGAAAAGTTCATTGCGCATTGGAACCAGATCGTTACAACGAAAGACATAGCGGAAGCGGCTGGAATTTACGGTGACACGTTTGCAAATCGAAACCTTGATGCAGGAGAGCTTGAGCGGTTAATGTTGAATGTTGACTGCTACCTGAAGATCGCTTCAGAAAAGGGCACTGAGGTCGCATATGACACATTTTGGTCATATTTCGAAGATGATGATGCTGACAGACAGGAAGAAGCAGACGAAGGCATGTCTGCACTCGACTGGGAGATCGATTACGAATTTAAAAGCAACCTTCATCTGACCCGTCATTACCTGCCTGATAGCATTCTCTCAGAATATGAAGGCCTGTTTTCTGAGATCGAGCGGAAGCAAGACATAGAAAGCGTTGAGAGACGTCAGAAATCCACTACAGAACGAAAAATCGAAGATGAGGCGTATGATGATTCATTTTTACTTTATTCATATTTAAGGGGTCATGAAGGATTATCTCAGAGGTTTGGTCTTGACATTGTGCAATTCTGGACCTGTTTGTGGGAGATAACCAACGATGATGATAACCGCCTTTGCTTGCTGAATCCAGAGCATCAGGTTGATGTTACTCAGGTTGAGGTGGGTGAAAAACTAGCAGCCGTGACTATTTCTTGTAAAACGTGTGGATACGCTGTGAAGTTTGATATTGATACTGACTAATCATTTTCCAGGCAGCAGTTAAATGCTGCCACTCTTTTTCCGTTTTGCTTCTGCGACAAGGTGATCAATATTATCTGAGTGGGTGTTGGCAATCAGTTCTGCAAGCTGATTTATTTTATCTCGTGAAGACCCGGCAAAAACTTGGATAATCGGATGGCTGCCCTTTTCACCCCGTTTGATACGCATTTCCATTCTCCCGAATTGAAGAGAACGATTCGTCTTCTCATAATTTTCAATTTTGGTTTGCTCACCTAATTCTGTTTTGATCATTTCAATTGGAATATCGAAACACTCTGCTACCTTCAAACGATAGGCTGGCAACGGATCATCGTAGTCTTTTATATTGATTCTTATTTTATTTTTACGGGCAAATACCTGCAAATCTTTCAGGTTTAGGCTGATTAGCTCTTTTGCAGTGAAAGGAAGCAATTCGATGCCAAGTTCAGCTGCAACGACCCGAGCGAAAAATATTGGGTTGTTATACCCAATATAATCATCAATATTGATACTCAGCCTCTTTTTTATTACAACATCAATCAAATCATCAACAGCAAGGACCTTTAGATCGTCATAGGTATATTCAGTTGTGTCTTCTTCCGGCTCTTCTTCGAGTTCAATTTCTAAACCATCAGCCACTGCTTCACGATATGCTGGTAACCGTTTATCCATCCCTAGATTCGTATACTGATCGATATTTAGTCCCAGATCGAATTCTTCACTGTATCCATCTAGCTGCTCTTTCGTCGCTTCCGCCAGTTGTTTTCCAGAAGGCTTTTTTTCCAATTGGCTCAAGTATGTATCAATCGCTGTTAATGTTTTGTATTTCGCTTTGATTAGCACGAAAAAGGCCTTGATCTGATATTGAGAATCATCTTTCTTTCTCAATAAATCTAAGTATTTCAAGACCCTCATTGCTTTTTCGTATTGTCTATTAGAGCTGAGCCCGACCTTATATGCGATATATTCGTGTTTTCTTTTTTTAAACAGCTCGTATTTCGGGCGATTGAAAATCTCTAACCACCGTTCCATCTCATGTAGTTGGTGAATGATTGTTCTCCGTCGTCCTTCATTAGCGATCAGCAAGTACTCTTCTTCTGACATCGTATTTTCGGTAAACTCCTTGACGTCAATTTCAACTTTGTCAAACTTACCGGACGGATTATCAGATAATTGATCCTGTTTTTTTAACTGCCGGGCCGCCTGCCACCTTAAATGCCCTGAAATAATATAGTGGTTTTGATTCACCACCAATTTATTTAACATCCCTCCTGTTTGGAGACTGACCATCATTTCTTTGATAGCATCGTCGTCATCGTCGTAAATGAATGTGTTTACTGGGTGCGGGTTCAGTTTTTCGAGTTCAACAGATTCAGTTTTTGTGGTTCTTGGGTGATTTTGAGAAAACGGTAGTTCGATTTCAACGATATTTTTGCTCAAAGGAACCTTTTGACAGGAGGTTTAGACAGCTTGTTAAAATTATTTTCGATTTTAGACAATTGCTTGAACGTGTGTCTAAGAAATACTACCCAAAGGCAGTCATTTTCAGCAAATGAAAAACAGGGACAACCTGAAAATTACCTAAAATCCACCGTTATTATTAGCATGCAGCCGATTTCTCATTTTCCGCCGATTCGGCGGACTTTGCTTGATGTTGAATTTCTAATACAGTTTTTCAGTAACCGATGATGCCAAAAATTAGTTTTATCATTTTTCAGATGATTGCATTCCGTTTTTCTCTTCAAACCACTCCTCAATCATCACTCGTGCCCCAGGCGCTATCGCTCCGCCTTGAGTTGACCACAAATCCGCTAGTGTCATCCCTTCACCCGCATCGATATCAACCCTGACGAGAATCTCATCAGGCATATTAGCTGTGTAGAAATAGGATTTGCATTGATTAACCTGGTCGATATAAGCCGGAGCTAGGTAATGCTCAGGTCTCAAAGCCGTATACAGATCCAGTGCCGTTTGTATTGCGGTGATTGTTGCGGTACCTTCAATCGGCGGATCAGTGAATTGTTCCATTTTTCCAACCTGCTCTATCCACCTATCTCTCGTCTTATACAAAGCATTTTGATTGCATATCTTGTTGAGTTTCTCAACTGGATGCTTCAATTTCAAAACCTCTCCAATACTCAAGCACTCGGCCCATATTTTAGACAACGGGTCGACTTCGGCAATAACATCTAAATAATCACGTTTACTTTTGAAAATATTATAGAGCAGTTTTGAATTGGACATCTTCGGGTATTTTGCCATCAACCTCAGCAACCTGATCGGGATCACGTCCAAGTGAGTGAGAATCTCAAAACCGGAGCCAGTCTTAATAACGAATTCTAATCCTTCGAACTCAGGCCTCCCGAACTCAGCACCGGATACCTTCTTAATATCATGGATGCTCAAATGCGGCTTATCGTAAAGCTGCCCCAGGATGCCCTCATACCCCTTCGTCAGGATATTGAGCTGGGTGGTCCTGTCCATTTTGATCATCATTGATTTGCCAATCAGGAGCCATAGAAGGATCAGGTTCTCATCCTTCAGAGCGTCCTCATTATCAATCAACGAAAGTAACTGGAGCAGTTGCAACTGCTGGTATTTGAATTTTCTTACCTTGCTTCTCACCCATTGGGGAATGCACTTTAGAAACTCTGCCACCGGATTATCGCCACTATCATAGTCATCATGCCCTGAATGGTCATGATCGAAATCCAGGAGGTTGAGGTCTGCTTTCTGGGGGTCGAACCCAGAATCAAACCCAGCATTAGTGATTTCAATCTCGAGGTTCTCATCCCACGGGTGAATTGTTAATTTCAGTGGGGAGAAAAGGTCAGATATGTACAGTCGGGTCCCATCATATTTCGTTTGATTCTTGTATATCAGCATAGCGGTCTACCCTTCTTCTTTTTGGTTAAAGCAATTTGCTGGAACTGAACTCATCATGAGCTTGATCTTTCATTAAAGAACACAGATCTGTTCAGCTTACCAAAAAGCAGCAGGCAGTCAAATTATCCCATTATTTCAGGGAATTATGGATTAGTATTTTGTGCTTGGCTCCCATACTCTTAAGCTTTACCTCCTGATTTTATTGTTGATTTTTATGATAAACGTGTTATAATATTGATATCTTAAGTCATTAACGATTAAGAGCACAATTTGAAGTTTTTTCACGACTTCGCTGTTTGCCTGATCATAGCCCCTCTCAAGCTCTATCGCCGCACCTGAACCAGTACCACTTTGCAAACCCAGCTCGAACCCGTGCATACACTTTGATTAACCTCTTATGGAGCAATGAAATGATTCATATTGAAACCGAACCCCAGGGTAGCTCTCATCTCACAAACCGGGATCTTGTGAGCAGTCTGTTGGATATCCCCGGTGAAAACATTAAGGGAGAGACAATCCCCGAAATTATCGACTACCTGATCAACCACTCTGATAAGTCTGATCAGGTGATGATGGTCAGAGAGCTTGCTCAGCGGTATGGGGAAAAACGGATGACATCCGATGACCGCTTCAATAGGTCATCACAGGTTTATGAACATTTCCGAATGAGGCTGGGCGGGGCAAGCCAAGAGCACTTTTTTGTCATACTCATGGATAACAAGCACCGGATCATTAAAGAACAGCTTGTCTCCCTCGGTACCATAAATAAAAGCCTGGTTCATAGTCGCGAGGTTTTTGCCCCGGCGATTGAACACCGGGCTGCTGCGGTGGTGCTGGTTCATAATCATCCGAGCCAAGACTGCCAGCCATCAAATCAAGACAAAGAAATTACCAAACGCCTATCAGAAGTCGGGGAGCTGGTTGGAATCAAGGTTCTTGATCATGTTATCGTCTGCCGGGACAGCTACTATTCTTTCGTCGACAATGACGAAATGTCGTGAATCCAACAATCATATGGAGCCATTTTATGGATACCAAGACAGAAGACAGTCAAGACGGTTATGAATCAGCCAGTTTTCTCTTTCGAAATTTATCAGCGAAAGAGGTAGAAGAATTTCGAGCCCAAGCGAGAGAACACTATGTCATTGGATCTGAGATAAGCAATCTCTGGCACCCCATATACAGGCGGGCCTGCGAGGAGATGAATGCAGAAGCCAAGCAGAAATTGGCAGACCGTTGGAACACCAAGACCACATGCTAAGATCCGGATAACATGGGGAAACGTTGACATTCCACTTAGTCTCTGATATCATTTAAGAAGCAAGCAAGTCACAAGCACAACCATAGTAGTTCCCACCTGAAATAGTCTCAACCCGACAACTTCACCAACATTCCAAATCTGTGATGGCTGATTGATACGTCCGCCTTGAGACTATTTTTTGGATGGGTTCACTGCGCTTGGGGTTTGCTTGCCCGTTTCTTAATTTATAACAGATCACTAATTCAAATCAGGAGTAAATATGGCAGCAATGATTAAACGTATCATAGCGAATTTTATGGACGATAGTGGTAAGGCTTCTAACCAGCAGCTTCAAATTGTGCTGAGTCTGGATAGCAAGAGCAAACCTGCTCCCAAGGAGATGTTCGGGAAACTCATTGAGGCTGTTGACACTAATGGGACTATGGAGACGTATCCATTTAGCGCAAAAGTATCGACGAGGGCCAACGAAATAACCGTGGATTATGGATCAGCTCTTCAAGATGATGAGTCTTCTGAAGGGAAGAAAGAGGCCCCGAGTAACCCTATGGGCCTGAGGTACGCAAGGCTGACCATTGTTCAGGGTCTCACAAAGGAAGGCGTGCTCACCTTGCAGGGTATGGATGGTGAGCGTAGCAATTTCCGCATTACAAAAGTTGAAGATTTTTAACCCAGTTTTTTAACATCACTCAACCCAGGCGACTTCGACTGCATGGTTCCAGTCGCCTATTTATTCAGGAGCCTCACATGAAATTGATCACAGAAGAGTTCGAGGAGTTATTCGCAGACTATCCGCTCTATTCACAGGAAGATGAGAAGGACCCATTGGTCGTCGCAAAACTGTTTGACCCATGCGGGAGTGCGACCTGGTTTTTGACCGAATATGATCCTGAGCAGAAGATCGCATTTGGTTATGTGACCGGCCTCCAAGTTGATGAGCTTGGCTATGTCTCACTGATCGAGCTAGAAGGGATTGAGAGACCTTTTGGATTGACCATCGAGAGGGATTTATACTTCGTTCAAAAGCGGCTGAGTGAATTAGTCGAAGGGGTTTGTGATGAATGACAACCAAGAGGATCTCCGGTTCCTGACCTATAAGCTTCACATCAGGGACTGTGTACGACAGGTACAAATCGAAATGGGTCTGGGCAATATTGACTCCGAAGAGTCTCTGCTCGAAGTCATCGACCGAGTCTCACAGTTTGAATCCGCTTCAGAGGCATTTTTCTTTTTCCACCTCTCAGCGCCTTACGAGTGGTCAGAGTATGTCACGGATGAACTGATGAAAGCGCATAACCACGACCTGGGATTAGTGGCTATCTCCGTTGCCAGCACAGTGGTTTCTAGTGATGTCTACAGTGAGATCACTCAAACAGAAGGTTACCGGTTCTTAATTGAGGGAAAGCAGACTCGGAAAATTCTTGTAAATTTTGATGGTGAGCCAAGAAGGATTACACTGCGAGAGATGTGGAAGTCTCGTGCGGCTCTGATTTTCCACTTATCTTCCAGCAAAATCAGTATTCACAATGGTAAAACTCTAGCGATCTACCGGAGAGACGAAGGCAGTGATGGAATCAGTTTCTCTGTTTTGCTTGAACACGACGACCCTACTTTGGTCTGGAAAAGCAAACGCCATTTCATTGAATCAAAGCCGGTGAAAAACACTATTGACTACTTCGAAGAACAAAAATGTGAGGCGCTACTGCATCATGGATGTCCAGAGGATTCGCTTTGGTTGGTTGAATGTACGACTGTGGATCAATTTAATCAGTATTATTCGACAGATGATCAGACTGCGGCGGAATTCTACGGCCTCGATGATTATGAATTCGTATTGTATTTTCACGAGAGCGGAGAGGTCCATGCTCATGCTGGTTTCGATGACGAACAGAGCTTCGATTCAGCTTGTAAAACCATCGCGGACTATCTGAAAGAATAATTTTTCAACTCTGCTTTCACCGCACACCTTCCCAACTACATCCTTCATTATCACAGACTATTTGAAACCCAAAACGCTGAAACCCAGCGTTTTCTCTAAACCATGCCAGAGTACGATAATGTACGTTACCTTACACTGGTAGAACCTCTAACCATCAAGGAGTACAGCTATGAACCTAAATCTAGCCCGAAAATGCAGTTTTGCCAATCCAGCAGTTACTCTGATCAGAACATTTTTCAACGGCAAAAGTAATGCGACGATAAAATCCTACCGCTCTGACCTGGAATTCTTCAGGGAATTTCTCGGTGCTGAAACAATTTCTGAATCAGCCAGAATCATGATCGAATCCCCTCATGGCCACGCCATTTTTGTTGCATTGAATTTCAAAGTCTTCATGCAGAAAAAGGGACTAAGACCGACAACAATCAATAGACGACTATCAGCATTGCGGTCATTGATTAAGCTGGGAGCTACTCTAGGGATCGTATCGTGGAAACTAGAGGTGAAAAACTTGCCTGTGGAGCCATACAGAGATACCAGAGGGCCGGGGAAAGAAGCCTTTGAGAAGATGCTTTTGGCGAATTGGGACCAGCTCAACATCAATAAAGCAATCAGGGACCATGCTATCTTAAGATTGTTGTATGACCTCGGGTTGAGACGAGGCTCCGTGACTGGCCTCGACTTTGCCGACCTGGATATTGAGCAAAAGCGGCTGTGGGTAATCCTTAAGCAGCGGTCACAAAAGAAAGCAAAGAATTTACCAGATGTGACTTTGAAAGCGTTGCTGGATTGGATTGAAATTCGAGGGACCAATGATGGACCGATGTTCACCAACTTTGATAATGCTCGCAAAGGGGAGCGGCTCACAGGAACCAGCATCTATCGGATAGTCAGAAAACTTGGCGAACAGATCGGGATTGAAACGCGCCCGCACGGCATCCGCCATACAGCAATCACAGAATGTGTAAAACGCTCTAGGGAAGCTGATATAGGGCTTGAGGAGGTGTCAGATTTCAGTGATCACAAGGATGTAAAGACTTTGCTCATTTATCGCGACCGGGAAAGGAACGTGCAAGGAACTTTATCAAATCTTATTGTCAGTACTTAGATAATCGCTACCCTGAGAGCGATTTTCATCACTTGGGCAAATGAGCGTGGGGCTCCCCAAAGTGAAATTTTGAATGCCACCTTGCATAACTCCACTCAGATGGTCAGATACTATGACAAAACGAGTGGGCTGAAGACAAATTCAACCAGCAAAATGGGAATGGTTTAATTTTTGAATCTCTCATTTTGAATTCCTCAATTAATTTAACTTCACTTTAGTTCGGGATCAGCCCAGTCCAACTGGGTGCCAGCTATGAGTTTTCTCGCTTGGCTAAATCTCTTAACTGACACCTTTTGCTGATGGAGATGAGTCAGTTCCACTCATCTCCATCTATTCTTACTGGCTTAGCCTCAGGACAGCTCATTTCTTAGCAGTTCGAATGCATCACGAATTAGTTTGTAATTTTTACCTGCAATCGATAGTGATGCAACTATTTCAGCCATCTCCCTAGATTCTGTTTTAGCATCAGGATCATATTGTTTAAAGAAATCTAACATGTAAAGAAGCATGATTTGTACGTCACTTGCTGCGAAGATTCCTTCAGTATTGATCATATTGACTACCTCTTCTTGAAAAATTTTGCCTGTTTCTTCCCAAGGAGAGCCTGCTGGCTCTGTTAGGTGCTTCATCATTCCACCCACGGCGTGTCCACTCATAATTAATTTTTCTCCAGAATGGATATCGGTATTACCAAGTCTAAAAATCTTGGCTATCTCATCCTGGTTCTTCTTCATGAACTCTTCTGAGATTTCCTCATTGAGATAAAAACAACAGCTTATCGCAAGCGCAAACCTCTCTCCAGCTGTCACATTCTTGAAATAAAGGGATTGTGCCATTATCTTGATGTTGGTGATGTAATCCTCAGAGATTACTCTGATGACTTTTACTCTCTTATCAGATTGGCTACAATGAGCTTTGTAATGTCCGACTAGAATACAATCGTTCTTGTCAATGATCAGAGCTTCATCCTTTTCACCTCCGTCACTGTCTGATAAAAGCTCCTCCCAGTTATCACCACCGGGTAACATGCTGTGTAATGGGTGCCATTTGGTTTCATTGATAGGCATTTCAACTTCCGTTACAGTGACAGCAAACTTTTCCAAGTCTTTAACTTGACGAATCAGCCCTTCTACCTTACGATTTTTCAAAGACATATCATTCTCCCAAAAAAGGATTAAAAACAAATAGCATACAAACCTCGAAGGTGAGGATTACAGCTACAAATGAACTCCGCGGCTTTCACAGAAAACGAACTAATTTCTACGTTTTTGTCGGATTGTATTTTTTTAAATGTTATAGCCAAAATCAAAAATATCTGACAGGCTGGTCGATAGATGTATGGTTGCCAGCTACATCACGACTCATAGGCGTTAGTTTGTTGTCTCCTGGATTGTGATTTGAATCGGTAATTTCCAATATAATACAAAATATCAGAAATTTGTCTGTAAATAATACAGAAACTTGAAGGGTGTGCCTCCCTTAATAATACATAAAATCCGACTAACGTAGGATAATAATACGTATTATTATGATGCGTTGTCAATAATATTTCGTATTATTTTCACACAAAATACGGTATCAATGGATAAGAAAAAACATCGAATACAAGAAATATATGAAGAACTTGCCAGATCGCAGAGATGGTTTGCTAAATCGATAGGATTACAGCCAACCAGTTTGGCCGCAATAATTGGCAACAGAAGTGGAGTTACTCAAGTGTTGGCCAACTCTATTGAGCTGAAACATGGTTACAGCGCAGAATGGATTTTGACCGGAGAAGGCGATAAGAAGGCAGAAGTGACAAGTCAGGATGAGTTATATAATAACATGTTGGTTTGTGCGGTTGAAGGACTCTATGGAGAGGAGCACCTGGGGAATTTTGTTGAAAAAGGCTTAATGAGGCGTATTGAAAACGATATTGCAGAAAAACAGATCGAGTACATTGGAAAAATTAAAAAAAGTGGATTGAAAGATACGGAGATTTATTCCAATATTGGCCATAGAACAGAAGAAGTGATATCGCAGAAGAAAAAAATAGATAAGGTAATTGAAGAAGCGGCTGAAAAGCTAGTGGGTCGTGGATTTGTTGCTTTTCTTTTCAGAATATATATGGAAGTAATCGAGGAAAACCTGATAGATATAGACATAGAAGATTTTGATCTATCGGATTACGCATACAAAACACATTACATTAAACAGGTTAAAAAGATTATCAAGCAAATTGAGAAACTTTATGAAATCTGGAATATCCCTGATGAATTCTAGTTCAACGATTCATTTCTGAGCTCATTTCTAATGAGCCCGTGGGGTGTATAAAGTAATGTCTGCTAAAAACTAAGAACGATAGTATGTTTTATGTATTTTTACCTTACTTTCCTGTTTATGTGATACTACCCTTGATTTTAGTGAGACTGATCAGTGGGTATAGTATTCGAATTGAGTTTAATTTGAACCATCTTTTCATCCTTTTTCAGGCTTTACTAACTGTCCACCATCCGCTAGCACTCTTAGCTCTTTCCCTGCACGAAACACTGGCAACTTCTTTGGTTGAACCTCGACTTTGACGCCTGTCTTCGGATTTCTCCCTGTGTACCCCTCGTATTCTTTCACGTGAAAAGAACCGAACCCCCGGATCTCGACTCTATCCCCACTTTTGAGAGCTTCTTTGATCGAGTCGAAAAACATGTTGACCGTTTCCCTGGCTGTTTCAGTTTTCGCTTTGTTGCCGGTCTCACCGTCAGTGAAAGAGCCCATTTCTTCCACCAGTCTTTCAATTAGTGCCGATTTCTTCAGTTTCATTGTTCTCCTTAATCAACTTTACTTATCAGATAGTTGCTATTTATGGATTATTGAAAGTTGGGCCTGTTTTGTCAATATGATTTTTCCACTAGATACTCTTAAAATACTTAGAAAAACAACAATCTAAGTTGCATTTCCCGGTGATAAGTGATTAGATCCCATCTAAAAGATACTATTGATGTAAAAATTTCCGTGTATGATTTTTTATTCTTGATTACTTATTCCTCGAATCAAATAAGCAAGAAAAATGGAAATATACTCACCAACATTCCAATTTCTAAAATCCTTTAATCCCGCATTGGTTAAATAAGTAGCGATAGCCGAGCGGTATAGGCTAACCACTTTTTATAAAACGGAATCAAAATGGCTTGCAGACTTTTATGCGCCTCGGATTTTCATCTTGGTCGACGAACGCGCCATCTCCTTGATGGTATCGATGAAACCAAGTGTTCACCAAAGGCTGCTTGGGAACGGTTTATTCAAACTGCCATTCAGAAAAATGTGGATGCTGTTTTGCTAGTAGGTGACATTGTGGATAAGGACAATCGCTACTATGAAACCATTGGGATTCTTGAAAAAGGGATCCGGAAGCTTGAAGAGGAAGGCATTCTTGTTTACGGTGTATCCGGGAATCATGATTTTGAAACTCTTCACCATGTCGCAGGGCTTGTATCTAATTTTGCCATCCTTGGTAAAAACGGGGTTTGGGAGTCGGTTAACTTTGAAAAAAATGGTGTCCCAGTTCTCCGTTTAAGCGGCTGGTCGTTTCCCAAAGAACACGTCAAGGAGAATCCGTTTCTGAATTATCATGTCGAAAATGATCAAAACCTACCACAAGTTGGGTTGTTGCATTGTGATGTCAATTCGTCCGGAAGTATATACGCTCCCGTATCAAAAGCTAATTTTCAAAATACTGGATTTGCAGCTTGGGTATTGGGGCACATTCACAAACCGGATGTTGTTCATTCTCAGCCGTTGACCTTCTATTGCGGATCACCACAAGGGCTTGATCCGACAGAACGTGGAGTGCACGGTGCTTGGCTTTTAGATATTGATTCAAGCGGTGTTGTCAATCATGAGATTATTCCTCTGGCAGGTTTGCGCTGGGAGATGGGAGAGTTTCAAGTCGACGATGTCCAAAACGAAACAGATTTCCGCAATCTTCTGAACACAGCTTTGATAAATTTGCATACGAAGTTGGATTTTGCAGATGATAAGCCCCTGGTAGTGGGTTACAGTTTACTCTTGCAAGGGAGAACATCGGCGTACCGTTTACTGGACAATTGGATTGAACTAGCCAAACCTGATCTACGTAAAGAATCGGATGGCATCCATTATTTTTTTGAGAGTATCCGAAATCGTGCCAAAGCAAATTTTAATCTGGAGGATTTAGCCCACGGCAGCGACCCCCCAGGCATTCTGGCTAAAAATCTTTTGATTTTAGAAAACAAGGAACCGAATGGCATTTACATGGAACTTATTTTGAAAGCTAAAGATTTGCTTAACAATATTGATTCTAATCCGAATTACCAGATAGATCAGATTTCTGAAAAGTTGGATGACGATCAATTGAGACAGGTGATGATTAGAGCAGGAACCCATACTTTAGAAAGGTTGCTTGCGCAAAAAGAGGGGGAATTGTGAAACTGGAAAACTTAAATATCCGCCAAATGCCGGGGTTTAAGCAAGGAGGTCCAGTACTAGAGAAACTGTCCGATGGCTTGAATATTGTCGTTGGGACGAATGGTTCTGGGAAAACAACCATTTGCAAAGCTATTCGTGGGCTTTTAAGCAAAGAATGTCTGGTAGAGGTGAAGCCGGTCGATGTATCCAGCCGCTGGAACGAAAAGGGTGACAAAATCCTTCTGGAACGGCACGGGTCTTCAATCCAATATCAGGCAGAAGGGATCGAGAAAGAACCGCCGGTATCTTTGCCCAAACACCTGGTAAATTGTTTTACAATTACGCATGACGATCTAACAGTCAGCAGCCCGACTCATGAGAAACTGACGGAGGAAGTCTTGCGTCAAACTGCTGGCGGATATGATCTTGGAGCTTTACGAGAGGATAGCAGAATCAAATTAAAGGCCCGCCACGGTCAAGGCGATCTGAAAGAGTTTCATCATCAAAAAATCGAACTCAGACGATTACAAGGAGAGCAGGAAATCCTCTGGGAGGAAGAACAAAACTTAGCAAATCTAGAGGGAAAAAAACAGAAAGCAAGGAAAGCCGAAACAACACTCCGACAATTGGACAAGGCTATAGAATTCATTGATGCAAAAGAAAAGCTCAACATTGTCGAAAAAGGACTGGCACAATTTCCACCGGCCATGGATCGAATACTTGGTGATGAGATTCAGCAATTCAAACAGATTGAAAGGGATCTGAATTCTGAAAATGAAAACCTTAACTTGGCAGCGAAAAAGGAAGAAGCTGCCATAAATGAGATAACCGATACTCAATTGGAAAATGACATTCCAGAATCCAGTCTGGTAAAAAATAGGGAACGCCTCAATCACGCTAAAACATTGGAAAGTCGTTTATCCGAACTAAACGCACAGGGAAAAAGTTACCAGGCACGATTTAAAAAAGCGGAAGAGGATTTGGAGGTCATTCAATCAAATAACGGTCTGATCAATGTCGATGTCCAAAAACTAGATAGTATAGAAAATTTCTATGACCAGTCAGTAGCCTTAAAAGAAAAAAAGGAGTGGTTATTAAGTCGCATTAAATCTTTATCCACGGCAAGAAGCGATCTAACCTTGGAAACTATCGGTTCTGGGATGAACCTGTTAAGAAGCTGGCTTAGAATACCGAATGCTCCTAGTTGGATAGGGTTGATGCCACGTTGGGTGATTTGGGTGAATGCTTTGATATTGTCGGTCTTTACCCTTTTTGTAACTGTGACACTCTACATTTGGGCACTGGTATTTCTTTTGCCGGTGGTTTTGATCTTGCTTTCCACCATCAAAAATAAAACGGATCGCTTCGGAGAAGAAAAAACATTCATTGTAAAGCAATATAGCGATTTGAATTTACATGAGATTGAATCTTGGAATATTGATCAAGTGGAGCGCAAGCTAAAAGAGATTGAACACCTGTTTTTGGACGTCCAAAGAGCCAAAAAAGAAAGCGATGATCAGAAAACCTGGGAAGCTGATCTGAATACTAACGAAGTCGAGGAAACTGCGTTAGAGAGACAATGGGCCGATTTTGCCACTGAACTGGGCATTAAAGGGCAAATGTCCAACTTGTCTGTGGTGCATCTTAGTCGTCGGTTTCTGCAATACAAGGAATCTTGGGACAATTGGAACGGCAATCAAAAAAAGTTAGAGACCGTTCAATCCGAACTATCCAAAGTCATGGAAGACATGAACCGATTTTTCACAGAATTCGGTCATGCTGCCTGTTTAAATGTGATCGATGCCTCAGCTGCATTGGATGAACTTGTGCAGCGTAATCGAAAGTTTATTCAAAATAGAGCCAACCGAATGGAGGCCGGGCAAACAATTAAGAAATCCGAAAGCAATATAACTGAATTTCTGGAAAGAAAACAAAAGCTGTTTTCTAATATCGGCCTGACAACATCTGATGAGTTTACTCTCAAAGAACGATTGCAAAAGCTTGAAGCTTATCAAAAGGCAAAACAGGAGCATCACAAGACCCAAACAGAACTTGATGTACTCAAGGAGCAATTAAAAGACAATCCAAAGTTCACAGCTTTGAGCAGGGAAGAGATAGAAGATCTGGTTTTTGTCGCAAAAGAGGAAGCAGAAAGATTTGAAAAAATTAATGAAGAAATTCAAATAATTAAAGTAAAAGTAGAGAATGCGAAACAGACACATGATATTGAAAACTGTTTGGATAAGCTCAACTTCTGTAGAGAAAATGTTCTCCAAAATCGTGGAGAAGCCCTGTTTTCAAACGCAGGTCTTTTGTTGATGGACTTGGTTGAATCCGAATTTGAGGCTTCCGCTCAACCGCCGGTTATTAAAGAGGCGGATCGACTTTTTTCAATATTCACCAATGGTAGATATACACTAAAAGCCAACCCGTTTGTAGATAATGATGCCAAAAATCTTTTGCGGATATTTGATACTCAAAAGGAGGAGTGGTTGTCATTGGAAAAACTATCGACCGGTACCTTGGTTCAGTTGCTCCTGGCTGTTAGAATTGCTTTTGCTACTCTCAATGAAGGGGACAGCAGATTGCCGATCCTACTTGATGAAACACTAAATAGCTCCGACCCAGAACGTTTTGGAGCAATAGCAGATTGCCTTCTGAAATTGATTGAGGAAGAAAACCGCCAGATATTCTATTTTACCTGCCAGCCAGTCGACGCAGATGTCTGGAAAGCTCACGCAGTGAATGCCGGTTACAACAATACAGTTACATTTAACTTGGATGAGGAGATCTCAAAACAAAAAGTGAGACGAGCTCCATTCGATTTACAAGATTTTCAATCAATACTCATCCCCTCTCCAGATGGTCGAACTCTTGATGAATACGGTAAAATGATTTTTGCTCCGGGTTTCGATCCCTCAGCGCCTATTGGTGAATTGCATCTTATTCATGTGATCGATACCCTGGAGCTTTTATATAAATTATTACTGAGTGGCATTAAAACTTGGGGACAAATACTGGCATTAATGGATAAAGGTCGGGCAGAATTGTTTATTCCACCAGAGAAATTGTTTCCTGCCAATTCAAAAGCCAAACTTCTCGATGCCTTCGCTCAAGCGTGGCGAATCGGCAGAGGAAAGCTGATTGACCGGGATACGCTTTTAGATGCCGGTATTACCCCGACATTTATAGACCCCGTGATGGAAATTGCCAAAGAGGTGAGTTTTGATGCCGAAGCCATTATCAAAGCCTTGGAGGACAAGCAAGTCAAAGCAATCCGTGCATCCAGCATAGTTAAAACTAAAGATAGTCTGATGAATGAGGGCTATATTGATACACGTCCCATATTGGCAAAAGACCAGGTATTTATTCAAGTTTTGGCGGAAATGGGCGCAGAGATAGAGTCTGGAAGAATTGAGAAACAAATAGTGTTGGATACTTTCGAACGATACTGGAATATTTTATCGAGTTGACATTCTTTACTCCGTCGCTGATCAAACAGATGAAAAACTAAAAAAGAGTCCAGAATGGGATTGATAAACTGACTGCCTCCATTCTAGCTAAAGCATTTCAAGATGGCTTGGTTCCTTAAAATCCAAATAGATATGAAAAATTGGAATGCATTTAAGAAATTAGTTAATGATAGAGGGGCAAAAATTCACAAATCATTGTCTGATTGAGGAAATTCTTATGGCGATACATAAAAAACAAGTCCAAGCAGCATTTCAAGAGTATGATGAATTGTACCCTTTGAATGAATACCCACCAATGGGAAAAACCCCTTGGTATAAACATAAAAACTATTGTTGGGCAATATTTGATGATAAAGGAAAGCCATATCCTTTGAAGTACATTTATTCATTGATAACGAATCAAGAACCTAAGAAATTTAATACTGCCGACGCAAAATCTGAGTTGAAAAAATTAGGGTTTACAATTGCAGAACTAACTCAGGAAATGTGTAGCAAGTTGTGAAAGTAAACAGACAGGATCGGATCCCCTCAGGCAAAATCATTTCTGGGAGAGTTGATTGATCAAGACTGAAACTTATCTCCAGTCATTTTTGGTGAAGGATATACAATATGGAAATCTGTCCCATATGCAAATACGAGCTAATAGAAGTTCCTGGTCTGGCTGGAACACAATTTAATTGTCCAAATTGCGGACAATACTCAATAAGCGATAGGGCAATAAGGATCATTCCAGATGACAAAATTGATCGGGCTATTTTAAGTCATGCTATTAAACAATTCCAGAAAGAAAATACTTTTCCAAAAATCAATCAAAAATTTGTCCGAGAGATAATCCAAAACCGAAGTATTCCGGGTCCATCTGAACAAGCCGATAATCTGATCTTCTGGTTTGGAGAAAACACTAAGAAAGGCGGGGAGCTTAAAGTTGTTTTTCCTCAGTCACACCAAGCCGTCGCAGGATCTATTGATGCGGATGAATTGCTTTACGTATTGGAATATCTCTTTGAAAAGGACCTGATAATAGGAGAAGCAAGGAATTGCTTGGAGTATTATCCAGCTAAGATTGGAATGACGCTAACATTCAAAGGTTGGGATTATTATGACGAGCTGAAAAGGGGATCTTTCGATAGTCGGACTGTTTTTATGGCAATGCCATTCAATTTAGATGATGTTAATAAAGTATTTGAATGTTATAAAGATGCTGTCGATAAAACCGGGTTCACTCTATTAAAACTTGATGACAACCCACAGGCCGGATTGATAGATGATCGAATGCGTGTGGAAATATTAAAAGCCCATTTTCTAATTGTTGATATTACTTATGCGAATCCTGGGGCATACTGGGAAGCGGGTTTTGCAGAAGGTCTCGGGAAGAAAGTGATTTATAGCTGTATGCGGGATTATTTCGACAAAAAACCTCCGTATGATAATGAATACGGGAGCCATTTTGATACCAACCACCACCAGACGATAATATGGGAACCTGATAAGTTTGCGGAGGCTGGGGAAAAACTAAAGGCAACAATTCGAGCAACATTTCCTGATATGTCTACACTTGAGGATTAATCAGATGAATAGTTATTGGAAAGAGTTTTATCTTTCATTTAGAGATATTAAAGGATTTTCGCTAACTGTTATAGGAATAGCGATCAGCTGTTTTACCATATATTTCGATATTACAGCTAAGGTTGAATACAAAAAAATTCTTCCAATAGCATGTTTTATCTTTATTCTTTTAATTGTAATATGGAACCTCTCTGTCAAACTTCACTTTGATAAAACCAATATACTCCCAAAAGTTAAGCAAGGCAGGATTCCACATAGTCCTTTTGAATCTTCTTACTCACATTTCGGGGTTGATAAATTGACCTTAAAGAGCGCCTATGGATTCAGCTTTTAACTCAATTTCCATATGACGCTCGTCCAACTGCAGCGCACTATCCAAAAAGTCAGTGATACCTGTAGTGATTTTACACTTGATTAGCGCGATCGTTGGTTTTGGGATTTCGTTTTGCAATGTATCAAGTACACCGTATATCAGAGCCTTGAACAGCTCCCAAAGCAACCGGGCAAACGTCAATAACTCTAATTGCTTGGTTATTTTACTGCGAACACAGCCAAAAGATTCACCTGATTCCAACATCCTGTGCGCGATTAACATGTATCGTATCGCGCAGAGGTGAACCGATGCATAATGAACAGCATAATTTCCAGTTTGTTCCCTTAAAAATCCGAAATGCTGTTTTATCTCTTTAAAATAGACCTCTATGCTCCAGCGGAGTGCGTAGATTTGGAATATTTTTTCCGTACAAAGATCAACATCAGTAGAAAGGAATACCACCCAGTTCTCTTTTCTCTGTTTCGTTGAACTGCTGAACAGCAGCCTGATAGGTAACAGATCCGGCTTTTTCTTGTCGCCGTTGAGATCCAAATGTACATTCAATGTGAATGTTCGATAGGTAGTGCCTTTTGACAGTCTCATTCGACGTTTGATTAGGACATATAGCTCCGTGGCAGTATAATATTTTCCATTGAGAAGATATTGCAAATTGCCGCGCTTCATCCTGAAAATACCGACCAGGCCTAAAGAGATAACGGCCTTGATATTGTCTCTGTTTCCAAACCAGGAGTCGGCAATGGTGTGGGTGAATTTGAGACCTTTTCTAATTGCCCGTTTTAGCATTTCACGCAGCATTTGGTTTTTATCGATGAACCTGGCATCCATGTAGTCTTTGCCAACAGTACTGCGATAGTCGTCAAGATTCTTTTTTGCGA
>Ga0307989_1000228_pt1 | contig 40552 bp, 34 predicted proteins | sample EllFjometagen185_FD_203164 | JGI IMG/M metagenome (GOLD analysis project Ga0307989, IMG submission 203164) | Marine microbial communities from Ellis Fjord, Antarctic Ocean - #185 | ecosystem: Environmental > Aquatic > Marine > Unclassified | place: Southern Ocean | collected 2014-10-08 | reverse complement strand
CTCCAAACCACCTCCAAACCACCTCCAAACCACCTCCAAACCACCTCCAAACCACCTCCAAACCACCTCCAAACCACCTCCAAACCACCTCCAAACCACCTCCAAACCACCTCCAAACCACCTCCAAACCACCTCCAATCAGGTCCCTGAGCGAAGTCGAAGGGACTCTTTTAGAACACTTTGTCCCTTCGACTTCGCTCAGGGACCTTTTAAGTGAGAAACAGGCAAGAACAAGCTCCGAACTACTGCGATTCTGTGATTTAAAGCTTGTTACTTCTATTTTTGTGCAGGCTCGCCCGTTGGGACACTGAATAGGTACAAAATTTTTATGCAATTGTCCTGAACAGAGAATCTAAGCGATGTTGTAATCGGTTAGTTATTTGCATGAGAGTACTATTGGTAAATTGAAAACTGAATACTATGTTTGGATAATAATTTTTGATTCAGTTATAATATTCGAAAAGATAGAGATTAATGAAAGATTATAGTATACATATCAATCAAACGGTTAATATGGTTAAGTCCAAAGTTATTGATAAATAAAGAAAAATTAAATTTAATAAGGAATACGATTTCAAAATTTTCAGGGATAATTTTATCTGAAATTTCGAAATAATATCTGATACCCGGTAATTTACCAGAGAATTTTAAATGAAGTTTTTCTCTGTGCTTACATAATTTGTTATATTCGTCTTTTTTTTCGACAATAATGTAAGTGAGAGAAATATTTAGTAATGTCCGGTTAGGTTTTTGCAGAACATTCACTGAAATGGAATCCCTGATTCTTATAAGCACGATTCAGGGATCCCATTCCAGCTCTTGCATTAACCTAACCGGACACTACTGAGAAATATTGATGTTTAAATTTTAATTGGCATTTTTGCTTTTTATGTTGAATGTCGATAAATTGTAGAAAGAGAATCGAACGATATTGATTTGTTAGGAAAAACTCTTTTGGAGATAAAGAATGAAACAGAAAATGGGTAAACAGCAATTAATATCAGTGATAATTTTTTCACTGTTTTTGGTATTGGGCATGTCATACCAAAATATATTTGCCGATAACCTGAGTGAATGGAAAACGCTGATAACCAAAGCGGATTCCTTGTATCAGGCAGAACAGTATGAGCAAGCCGGAGAAGTGGCACAACAGGCTGTTCAGTATTCATTGAAACATTTTGGAGAGAATCATCTTAATACGGTTATCAGTGTTCATATCGTTGCTGAATACTATGGCGATCCTTCAATTTATCTTCAAGCATTAGGCCTGGCCAAAAGAAACTTGGGGGAAGATCACCGGCGGACGTTAACCATTATGTCCGAACTGGCAGGATTGTATGGTGATGAAGGCGAAATTGGTGAGGCTTTAACACTTTATGAGCAGGCATTTGAGATCAGCCAGCAAAAATATGGTCGGAGTGATGAATTTTCCTTATCCGTAATGACGAGTCTGGCTCAGATTTATCAATCTCAGGGAGATCTGGAAAAAGCAGAGAAATTACTTGATGAAGCGGTGAAATCATATATGGCTTTGAAAGGTGCGGGTGATGAAGATACGCTTTTTGCTAAGGAGAGTCTTGCGGCTGTTTATATGTCTCAGGTTCAGTTTGAAAAATCGGAAGCACTATATCAACAAGTACTGGAACACAAAACACAAGTATATGGGCCTGAAGATGCTGAAACCGTTTTTACAAAAAGTGGTTTAGCAGAATTATATCGCAGAATGGCCAAGTACGATGAAGCCGAAACGCTTTTTTTGAGTGTATTAGAAACACTGAATAGAATCACTGACGACCAGGATCCGGAATTGTTCCAGGTAAAGGGAAATCTGGCGCTGCTATATCAGGATCAGGGTTTATATTCGAAAGCAGAACCTTTATATGTGGCGGTTTGGGAATTTGATAAGCTTACTTTAGGTGAAAAACACCCCAGCACAATTGTCGATCTGAATAATCTGGCGGGACTGTATCGGTTGCAAGGATTTTACGGAAAAGCAGAAGAAGCTTATCTGAATTCTGTGAGTTTAATTATTGCCGTTTACGGAGAGAAGCATCCCGAAACAATCTCTATTATCAACAACCTCGCCCTTTTGTACGAAAACCAGGGATTATACGACAAATCAGAGCCGCTTTTTAAAAGAGCACTGAAAAATTCAAATGCGGTATTGGGAAAAACCCATCCGACAACCCTAGCATTGATGAATAATCTGGCGTCACTGTACGAAAGTCAGGGAATATTTGAAAAATCAGAACCGTTGTATTTACAAACGATTATGCTCAGTCAGTCTAAATATGGGGAGAATCATCCAAGAACGATTGCCAGTATTAACAATCTTGGGTATCTGTATCTCATCCAAAAACGTTATGCTGAAGCAGAACCCAGGTTCATCAAAGTTCTGACCCAGTGGGAAGGGCAGTTGGGTGAACGTCATCAAAAAACACTTAAAGCGATCAATAACCTGGGAAGAGTCTACCATAAAACGGGGAAAATTGAATTGGCAGAAGAGATGTTGAGCAGAGCCTTACGATTGAGAAAAGAGGTTCTGGGTGAAAAGCATCCGGATGTCGTACGAAGTATGGTCGATTTGTCTGCACTTTATATTACCAAAAAACAATATGGTGAAGCAGAGAAATTGTTATTGGATACGATCACTCTAGCTGAGGAAATTCTGGGCGAAAAACATCAATACACGTTTGAGGCATTGAACAACCTTTCTGAGTTATACAAAATAACGGGTAATGATAAGGAGCTTGCTGTTCGCCAGAAAGTATTTGATCGAAGAACAGAATTTTTTAACCAGGTACTTTGGGCAGCGGGTGAAAATACCCGGCAAAGTTATGTTGAGTTACATAAACCCGAGCAGGACGCGTTTTTATCACTGTTGGCAAAAAAGAAAAATAAGCAGGCGGCTAAGTTAGCACTTCATGTAAGTTTACAGCGAAAAGGATTGCTTTTGAAAATCAGTTCGGAAATCCAGAAAATCATGAAAATGACCGATTCTCCCATACTGAAAACCAAAGCAAAAAATTTGAATGATAAGCGAAAGGAATTGGCATCTTTAACGCTTTCAGGTCCAACCTCTGAAACACCTGAAGAATTTCGTAAAAAAGTAAGTCGTCTGGAAAATGAACTTTATGATTTACAGGCGGAATTAGGTCGGGTCAGTAAGATCTATCAAATGACATCCAGAGAGATTGAGGTGGATAATGTATTTGAAAATCTTGAAACCGATGATGTGCTGGTGGATTTTATTGCGTATAATGACAATGGAATGAAGATAATGGCGGTGGTTGCACAGTCCGACCCTGAGAGCTGCTTTGTCTGGTGGGAATGTCAAAACAACCGGATTGAAATTGTTCCGCTGGGAGATCTGGAAAATGTGACTAAAGTGGTCTCTATATATCGGGAAACGATTCAGGATGAAGATGCAGAAGAAGAGGAGCTGGAAGAGACAGCTCACAGTGTTTATGAATCGATTTGGCAGCCGCTGGAATCTTTCATAGGCGATAAAAAATCGATATATATTGTCCCTGATAGTGTTCTTCACCTGTTACCCTTTGATGCCGTAACTGATGAAGATGGTAGATATTTATTGGAATCCAAGGACATCAAGGTCTTATCTTCGAGTCGGGATCTGGTAGTCGCCTCTTTGCCGGATGCAGATGGAGATTTTATTATTCTGGCCGGACCGGATTATGATCTGGAGGATACAAATATTCGAAGTAAGAAAATTGCGATTCAGGGTAAGCGAAGTGCAGTAGGTAAAGGGATGCGGGTTGCTTCTCATGGTTTACGTTCTTTATCATTTGATCCTTTGGATGGTGCCGAACTGGAAGGGAAAAACATTAAGAAAGTTTCGGACGCTTTTGAAAAACTGGAAGGCGCTGAAAATGAAGGGATAAGTATCAAAGCGGCCGCTCAGAAAGGGAACAGAAATGCCACCATCTATATCAAACGATTTGCGGAGGAGCAAGAGTTGAGAAATGTGACTGAGCCTCCAAAAATTCTACATTTGGCAACCCATGGATTTTTTCTACAGGCTGAAGAGAGATTGAAAAAACGACTGCTCTCTTTAAATCGGGGTGGAATAATGTTGACACCTCCTCCGGGTGATAATCCGCTGCTAAGGGCAGGTCTGGCATTCGCCGGAATTAATTCAAATGCGCCTTATCTGGGAGAAATTGATACGGATAATGACGGTGTATTGACCGCAATGGAAGTATTGGCATTACCCCTTTCCGGAACCCAGCTGGTTGTTTTGTCAGCTTGTGAAACGGGTGTGGGTGAGATTCATGCCGGTGAAGGTGTATATGGCTTACGGCGCGCTTTTCAGGAAGCGGGTGTAAAAAGTGTGGTCAACTCTCTCTGGCCGGTCAGTGATGAAGGCACAAGACTGTTGATGACCTTATTTTATGAGAATATGTTCAAAGGTATTCCTGCCAGAGAAGCGTTAAAGCAGGCGCAACTTGCAATGCTTGATACCGAGTGGAACCACCCATATTACTGGGGTGCATTCGTTTTGGTAGAACGAAGATTTTCCGCCTCAAATTAATTTTAGTTATTTTTGAACTCTCTCCCCCCCCCCTAACATTAATTCATCCTTTGGTAAAACAGAGGATGAATAAAAATATACGTTTTATCCCATTCTCCTAAAACAGCTTCCTATTCTATACCAAATCTGAGTATAAATCCCGTATCAGCTATAAAGCCCTTTTACTCGATAGATGCGTTTAAAGATGATCTACGGTTCATTTCGCTAAAAGCCCAAGCCCTTACAGGATAAGTACCTTAACTAATAATTTCCTGCTGGAAAAAAGCAGAAAACTATTTATAAGGTACTAAAACTCGCCCTTCGGCCTCAAACAATTGGGCTTTCGGCCGCTTCATTTCACCAAGATCATCTAAAAACTTATCTTATCTCCTAAAACAGCTTCATATCTGATACTCAAATCTATCTATTGTTGTTAAACTTGTAATAACTCAGGCAGAAGTGGACAAGGCAGAAGGCAGAAGTGTTGGAAATTCACTATACAAGTTACTAAACATGAAACCTTAGTTTTCTTTCAGCGCCGCCGCTAATCAAAAACTGAATACTGAATACTGATAGCTGAATACTGAATACTGAATACTGATAACTGAATACTAAATATTGATAACTTTGAACTTTAAAAAAGAAAAAAAATGCCAAAAGCTATATTTCATACCTTTGGATGCCGGTTAAATCAGACTGAATCGGCTATTATGGCAAAAGGGCTGGAATTGATCGGTTATGAAATTGTCACGGATACCGATAGTGCAGATCTGTGTGTGATTAATACTTGTACGGTGACGAATCAGAGTGATAATAAATGTATGCAGAAAATTAGATCGGTTCAGCATAACAATCCAGATGCGATAATTGCTGTTGTTGGTTGCTTTTCTCAGGTTTCCAGTCAACGGATTTTAGAATTAGGCAGAGTTCATTTAATTCTGGGGAATGATAATAAGTTCGAATTGCATAATTATGTTTCCAAGATTAAATCAACGGATGAACCTATTGTTAAGATTACCCCTTTATCGAAAAAGCCCTTTAAAATTGACACCCTTGGACAACATTTAACCTCAACCCGGGCGAATATTAAGATTCAGGATGGGTGTGATTTTAAATGTTCTTACTGTCTTATTCCCACCGCTAGAGGTCGATCCCGTTCCCGTGAAATCAGTAATATCAAACAGGAAGTGATTGAGATGGCGAGAATGGGGGTGAAAGAAATTGTCTTAACCGGTGTAAATGTAGGTGCTTTTCAGTATCAGGGTATTGATATGATGGGATTACTGGAGATCCTAAATGCCATTGAGGGAATTCAGAGGATCAGAATCAGTTCCATCGAGCCGACCACTATTGGAACGGATATTTTTGACCTGATGAAAGATCCCGATCATAAACTTTTACCTTATCTCCATCTACCTCTTCAATCGGCTGATGATACCATTCTGAAAAAAATGAGACGGCGGTATCTATTTGAAGAGTACCGGGAGTTTGTTTTGATGGCTGTTGAAAACGTTCCGGGTATTTGTATCGGTAGTGATGTTATTGTTGGATTTCCAGGGGAAACAGCAGAGATGTTTCAGGAAACCGTGAACCAGCTGAAACAAACGCCTGTACATTATTTTCATGTGTTTTCTTTTGCCGAAAGACAAGGTACAACAGCCGCAAAGATGGATCAGAGAGTTCCCGGACAGATCATGGCCAAACGATCAAGTATATTAAGAAAATTGAGTAATGAGAAGAGAGAAGGATTTATCAGGCAAAATCTGGGCAGGGTGCTTAGTGTTTTATTTGAAGGAAACAACAAAGGGAATCAGTGGCAGGGATACAGCGAAAACTTTATCAGGGTGTTTGTGACATCAGATAACGATCTGAAAAATGAAATCAGGCCGGTGCGAATTAATGAATTCGCAACCGGTCATGCGAACGGAGAGATAATAGATTAAATCTATTTCCCACCGAATTGGTCTTTGAAGCTGATTTGAATCAGTTCGTCTTCCAGTACTTTTAACAGTTTAGCGGTTCCAAAAGTAATTACATCAACGTGTTTAACACTTCGGTTTGCCAGCTCTTCTTTGAGTTGGACAAATTTTTCATGTTTCGGAAATATGGAATAAAATATTATTAGGTCATTTTTTTGAGGAGAATTCAACACATTTTCAAATATCTCCGGTTTTTCAACATCTGCCCATTCCAGTTTCAGTCTGGCTGGAAGCGCGTATACCTCATAAAGTTTGTTGATGATTTCCATACTTCCCCCGACCATTGTAACAAGGAAGTTTCGATTATCTGGGATTTTAACCGATTGTAACTGCTTTAATTTCAGGTCTCTTTCACTTTGATACTCTCTGACTTCTTCATCTGACCAGGCGGAAGATTTAACCAGATTTAGTCGAATATGTTCCAGGGTTTTTCTTAAATCCCTTCCCATTCGGGTTTCTGTATTTTTCGCATTGGTCTCATTCATCCGATCGACCAGGAGTTGGACCACAATTTCATCTGAGGTGAATTCTTCGAAGAGATCGAAATCCGCCCAGATTTCATTAGCAAAGTCAGCCACTTCAAAAAAGTTGTTGGTATTCTTCAGCTGCTCTTCCAAACGTGTGACTTGCAGTCTGATATACTTATCTCTCAACTCTTTTTTCCCGACATCGTTATCCTGCTCTTCAGCCTGGATGATCTCCAATGCCAGTTCTTTTTCAGCGATCAGTTGAATGTGTTCCAGATAACTTTCGACCTGGGTCAGACTCTCTTCCAAACGGAGCTTGAAGTCGTCATCAGGCTCAATTTGATCGATCAGTTCCTTAATTTCATTTCTTCTTTTTTCCAGTTCCGGTCGGATAATTTCAACTTTTTTATCAATAAGTGCGATGTTTTGCTTTCGGATATCCTGTTCGTATATATAGCTTTTTGCCTGAGCGATAACACGATCGATAGGATCAAATAACGCTTTAATATTCATAGTGTTAGGTTAGGTTATTATAATATTATTATGTTAAGAATATAATTATTGAATACCATATTACTTTCCAAACTTACATGTAATTATTCAGTACTTCAACGGGCAAGCCCGCCTAAAAAGAAAAGCAACAAGCTTCAGATCACAGAATCATAGTAGTTTGAAGCTTGTTCTTGCCTGTTTCTCACTTAACAGGTCCCTTCGACTTCGCTCAGGGTCCCAAAGTACGTTCAATCAGGTCCCTGAGCGAAGTCGAAGGGAGCTGTTTTTGCCTGCTTGTAACTTAAAAGCACTTTAAACTTACATTAATATTCATCCCATGCTTTAATTTTCAAACTGCTGACGGGTTTCCAATAAATAGCTTCAATGAATCTTTTTGCCAGTTGGATATTCGTAATGAGCGGAATTCCATGATCAACTGATTTTCGCCGAATTTGATAACCAAACGTCAATTCCTCTTTCTGGAAGTTTTTTGGAATATTAACAACCAGATCGAACTGAATGCGAGTTAAAATATCAAGAACATTGTCTTCTGCCTGTTCATCCGGCCAAGGGGCAACTTTAACATCAATTCCATTTTCATTGAGAAACTTATATGTTCCTGTCGTAGCATATAAGTTTACATTCATCTCTTGCAACAACTTCGCAGAATCGAGAAAGTTCACCTTGTTCTCTAAAGGACCCGTTGATAGCATGACATTTGCCAGTGGAAACTTAAATCCGACAGATTTCATTGCCTTTAACAACGCTTCATGAAAATCATCTCCCAAACAACCCACTTCACCCGTGGACGCCATTTCAACACCCAGCGTAGGATCAGCACCCAGCAGCCGGGTAAATGAAAAGTGGGACGCCTTGACGCCAACATAATCTAATTCCAGAAATGATTGTTGATTGACTGCAGGGGGGTCTCCCAATATTGCTTTGGTCGCAATTTCAATAAAATTATGTTTGGTAACTTTAGATACAAATGGAAAACTACGTGAGGCCCGCAGGTTACACTCAATTACTTTGACACTATTGCCTTTTGCAATGAATTGAATGTTGAACGGTCCGGTAATATCAAGATTTTCTGCAATTTTTTTAGCTATATGTTTGACCCGGCGAATGGTTTCCAAATAGGTTCTCTGTGGCGGTAATACCAGCGTGGCGTCTCCTGAATGCACCCCCGCGTTTTCTACATGTTCCGAAATCGCGAAAACCAGAATTTTTCCATCTTTGGCCACCGCATCCAGTTCAATCTCTTTTGAATTGGAAAGAAACTTGGAGATCACTACCGGATGGTCAACAGATAGTTTGACCGCTTTTTTCAGGAACACTTCGATTTCCTGATCGCTAGTTGCTACACCCATTGCAGCTCCACTGAGAACATAGGATGGTCGTACCAGGACTGGATAGGACACCTTTTCGGCAAAAGCTTTTGCTTCTTCCAGTGAGGTGAGTTCACTCCATTCAGGTTGGTCGATTCCCTGTGAGTCTAACATACTGGAGAACTTATGGCGGTCTTCAGCCCTATCAATCTGTTTTGGGGTAGTTCCCAGAATCTTAGCACCCATCTCTTCCAAAGGAAGTGCGAGGTTGTTAGAAACCTGTCCTCCCATTGAGACAATAATCCCCTTGGGCATCTCTTTTTCATAAATATCCATCACGGTTTCCAGACGAATTTCGTCAAAATAAAGTCGGTCGACTTCATCGTAATCGGTGGATACTGTTTCCGGGTTATAATTAATCAAGATCGAACGAAAGTTCTCTTTTTTAACGGTCTTAACCGCATTCACACAGCACCAGTCAAATTCAACAGAGCTTCCAATTCGGTAGGTCCCGGAACCCAGCACAATGACACTAGGGACTCCACCCAGCTTGATATCATCCTCTATGGCATTATAGGTTAAATAGAGATAGTTGGTCTGTGCCGGATACTCACCCGCCAGGGTATCAATCTGTTTTACATACGGTTTAAGCCCATAGTTGGACCTCATTTTACGGATGATTCTCTCTGTTGATTTCAGTAACGATGCCAACTGAGGATCTGAAAACCCCACCTTTTTTGCTTCGTTCATCACATGCTTGGGACAGGTGCCTCCCTGATACTCTTTAATCAGACTTTCAACCCGGACAATATTGGCAATTTTATGGAGAAACCAGGGATCGATTTTTGTATGTTGATAAATTTCTTCAACACTCATCCCTTCTTTTAAGGCAAATGGGATGGTGAAAACCCGTTCATCCGTTGGTGATTCCAACTCCTGGATGATGGCATCCTTATTCGGTTTTTCGCCAAGGGAATTAGGGTTGCAAACCAATCCCCAGGCGCCGATATCCAACATTCTTAGCGCTTTTTGGACGGCTTCCTGAAACGTTTTTCCAATGGCCATGACTTCACCGACAGATTTCATGCTACTGCCGATTTCGGTAGATACTTTTTTGAATTTCTTCAAATCCCATCGGGGAATTTTGACCACTACGTAATCCAAAGCCGGTTCAAAGCATGCCATGGTGGACAGTGTAATCGAATTTTTCAGTTCGGTTAAACTATATCCCAGTCCCAATTTAGCGGCGATAAAGGCGAGTGGATATCCTGTTGCTTTTGAAGCCAGGGCTGAACTTCGGGATAATCTGGCGTTAACCTCAATAACCCGATACTCCTCAGAAACCGGATTGAGCGCATATTGAATATTACATTCACCCACAATTCCCAGGTGCCGAATTGTTTTAATGGCGATTTCCCGCAGTTTAAAATATTCAGCATTGGATAAGGTCTGACTGGGGGCAATAACAATGGATTCACCCGTATGAATTCCCAGTGGGTCGAAATTTTCCATGTTACAGACAGTAATACAATTGTCATATGAATCACGGACAACTTCATATTCGACTTCTTTCCAGCCGGATAAATACTCCTCAACCAATAGTTGGTGAGTATGTGAAAAGGCATTGGTTGCTAGTTTTTCAGTTTCTTCCCTATTTCGACAAACACCGGAACCCAACCCACCCAAAGCGAAAGCCAGGCGGATCATCACCGGATAACCTAATTTATCAGCGATTTCCAGGGTTTCTTCCACTGAAGCGGCGGCTTGACTTCTCGGAACCAGCACATCAATTTCGTCCAATTTTTCTATGAACCTCTGCCGGTCTTCTGTTGCACGAATGACATCAATTGCCGTTCCCAGTACTTTTACCTTATGTTCTTCCAGAACTCCCTGTTTATCGAGCTCTAGTCCACAGTTTAGTGCTGTCTGACCGCCAAACGATAACAAAATCCCATCGGGTTTTTCCTTTTTAATGACATCAGCGATAAAATCCGGTGTAACAGGTAAGAGGTAAACCTTATCTGCCAAATGATCGGATGTTTGAATCGTTGCAATATTCGGATTGACCAGAACAGTGTAGATTCCTTCCTGCTTTAACGCTTTAATTGCCTGACTTCCTGAGTAATCGAATTCACCAGCTTCGCCGATTTTTAAGGCTGCACTGCCCAGAATGATTACTTTTTTTATTGGTTGCTCCATTTTATCTTTTTATCTCTTATACTTTAAAAACAATAGTAACTATTTAGTAAAATTTGAGCAGTTATAAAAAATACGAAAGTATCAACTTTTCCATAATTGGATCAAAAGGCAGAAGTGGACGAGGCAGAAGTGGACGAGGCAGAAGTGGACGAGGCAGAAGGCAGAAAGAAGTGCTGAGACGTTCAAAACCTTTTATCGATCCTGCACTTTCTTCTGCCTTCTGCCTAAACCACTTCTGCCTTCTGCCTAAACCACTTCTGCCTTCTGCCTAAACCACTTCTGCCTTTTAATCTTATTTCTAAATGGCTGATTTTTCGTTTTTTCAACTAATATTTCATGTTTTATTGAATAGTTACAAAAATAATAGTAGTAGCGTGATAAGGAATATTAAGCCTTTTTAAAGTTGCTGCACAAATTCATCAAAAAGAAAATTTGTGTCTTCAGGACCCGGCATCGCTTCCGGATGAAACTGTACACTGAAAATTGGTTTGGAGTGATGACGAATTCCTTCGTTACTGCCGTCATTGGCATTAAAAAACCAGGGGCGCCAATCATCAGGTAAGGTTTGATCATCAATGGCAAATCCATGGTTTTGTGAAGTGATGTAACACCGTTTCGTTCCGACTTTGATACAAGGTTGATTTTGTGATCGATGGCCGAATTTAAGCTTATAACTTTGTGCTCCGGCAGCCAGTGACATTATTTGATGTCCCAGACAAATTCCAAATATGGGTTTGTTCTTTGAGAATTCCGCTTTTACGATTTCTATTGTTTCGGGAACCATTGTTGGATCACCGGGTCCGTTTGACAACATAACCCCGTCATATTTTTCACTGGTAAAATCATAATTCCAGGGAACTCTGAGTACAGACACCCCTCTTTTTAAAAAGCTGCGAATAATATTTTTCTTACAACCGGTATCGATTAAAACAACCCGTTTTTTCCCTGCTTCATATAATTTAGGTTCATTGACACTGACCTGAGCTACTAGGTTTTCTTTGTTCGGATCAAGAAATGAGATATCTGTTCCCTTAACAACCATTTTCCCCAGCTGGGTTCCGGCAGATCTTAATCGCTTGGTTAGCGCCCGAGTATCAATTCCTTGTATGCCAGGAATTTTATGTTCTATCATCCAGCTTTCCAAACTCTTTACTGCATTCCAATGAGAATAATCTGTGGTGAGTGAGGTGATGATAATTCCTTTGACATGGATTTTTCTGGATTCGAAGTATTTTAATAGTTGATGACTATCAATTGCATTGTCCGGAATCCCATAATTACCAATTAAAGGATAAGTAAAAACAAGAATTTGACCTTGGTAGGATGGATCGGTCAGCGTTTCCGGATAACCAACCATTCCTGTATTAAAGACAACTTCTCCTGCAACAGACTCTTTGTGTCCGAAGTGCCTGCCTGAAAACACTGTTCCATCTTCTAGGATTAACTCCATGAAAATACCCTTTTCCCGATATAAGATTTATTCGAATATTCTTAACGATTTGACTAAACTGCTTTGACGATCAATGAATTAGTCAGTTTTTTAGATAAACTTTCTAAGTTTACTCGAATTGATAAACTTTGAATATTATAAAACGAGAAAAATATTTAATAAGCTGTTATAATAGGCTAATTTTATAAAGTGATACTTGTGTCGTGCCCTATAATTAACGCTGATGCTTTTAAGTAACAAGCAGGCAAAAACAGGTCCCAAACTACCTTCAATCTGGTCCCAAACTACCTTCAATCTGGTCCCTGAGCGAAGTCGAAGGGACTTTTTCAGAACACTTCGTCCCTTCGACTTCGCTCAGGGACCTTTTAAGTGAGAAACAGAAAAAACCAAGCTCCAAACTACCGCGATTCTGTGATTCAAAGCTTGTTACACCTATTTTTGTGCGGGCTCGCTCGTTGGGACACTGACCAGTTATTTGGATATCAGTATTTCCAAATAAGGGTCATATATAATTGAGGAGATGAAGAGGCATTCAGTGCATCACCGTTGCGGTAACTATCATGATCAGAAAAAAATGAAAAATACCCCATCCGGTATCCCCATCCAGAGTGTGAGACTGCATCAAAAAACAGCTCGATAAAATCGGTGGGTTTTATGGAGGTGAATGTATCCTTATAGTTTTGCAGTATCTTGGTGTGACTGGTTTTAGTGACCAATTGAATTTCACTTTGTCCTTTGCCAATGGTAAATCCTAATCGGCTGTTTAATCGAGGATGAATAAAGTCCCCATTTAGAAAAGTAAATCCGAGAGTTAGCAGGGTATAATCCACATCCAGAACTTGATCATATTCTTCACTTTCACCGATAAGCTGATAACGAGTCCACCTTCCACCTATATTGAAATTGCCCAAGGAGTACTCAATCATGAGCAGTTTGCCGAAAAAATTCTCAACATAACTATCTTCATAAGATAATGAAGTTTCCAGGTTCTCTGTGGCTGAATTAGTTAATGAAAAAGAACCGGACCGGATCGGCCCGCCAATCAGTAGTTGATTTGGATTTTCTGCAGATATTGGATCAGGTATGCAAAAAATAGTGATCAATAGTAATATCGTGAAAATTGATAGCCGCATACCCAATGATATAAAAAGATTTAGTAACTTAAAAGGCAGAAGTGGACGAGGCAGAAGGCAGAAAGAAGTGCTGAGCCGTTCAGAGCCTTTTATCGATCCAGCACTTTCTTCTGCCTTCTGCCTATACCACTTCTGCCTGATTAGCTTCTAGAATTTATTGCTTAAAAAACGCTTTGGCAGTTTTTACATCTTGCTGAATTTGTGTTTGGAGCTGATCTACGGAGTCAAATTTTTTCTCGTCCCGTAGGAATTTTATGGGGAAAACCTCAATGGATTTACCATAAGCATCTTCTGAAAAATCAAATAGATGGGTTTCCACTTTTAGTGTTTTTCCTTCGAAAGTGGGATTGATCCCAACATTACATACCCCATTAATGCTTCGACCGTCCAAATTAACCTTACAGGTGTAAACCCCTCTTTTTAGGGGTAATAAAACAGTGGGTTCAAGATTCAAAGTTGGAAATCCTAAAGTGTGTCCCAGCTTTTTTCCTTCTCTGACGATACCACTAATTGACCAGGGTCGTCCTAAAAAGCGGGTAACGGTATTAAAATCCCCTTCAAATAGTAATCGCCGGATCATGGTACTCGATACAGTGATATCTCCAATTTTGACGGCTTCCAGTTGAAGAAATTCAATGCCTCTTTTGGCTGCTTCATGTTTCATTAAACTGGCTGAACCTTCCCGGGCTTTGCCAAAATTAAAATCGTAACCCACAATTATTTTTTTGAGTTGAACGAAATCGAACAATCCGTCTAAAAACTCTTGTGAACTCAACTTGGCGAATTGTTTGGTAAAGGGGATGATAAAGCAGGCATCCAGACCACTTTCTTTGAGAAAGTCCAATTTGTTTTGATTGTCATAGATATGACGAAAAGGGATTTGTGACTGCAGGACTTCTTTGGGGTGAGGATCAAAAGATAAAACGCCGCCTTTAATGCCTAATTCATTTTTGCTTTCGAGTACATTTTTTACGAGTTCCTGATGACCGATATGGTACCCGTCAAAATTTCCAATGGTTATCACCCAATTTCCATCAAGGGAAACACTTTTGAATTTTTTTTGAATTATGTTCATAGATCTAGCTTGCTCTAAGGTTTTGAATAATTGTAACTAATCAGAAAAATTTACAGTATTAGTAAAAAGTTAGCAAAATCAACCATTCTGAGATTTGCTTAAAAGGCTCTGAACGTCTCAACACTTCTTTCTGCCTATTTCACTTCTGCCTGAGCAGTTACAAATAATTTTCCATTAATCTTTAAATCTATCAGTTGGATCAATTCTTTCTTTTCGATTGCCTAATTAATAAATTGATCTATTCGATCTTATTGTTAATAATTAAACTTCATATCGACATACACGTTTTGTTTTAAGGTTAAACGATTGGTAACTATTCAGTAAAACATGAAATTTTAGTTGAAAAAATCGAAAAATCAGCCATTTAGAAATAAGAGTAAAAGGCAGAAGGGGTTTAGGCAGAAGGCAGAAGAAAGTGCAGGATAGATAAAAGGCTCTGAATGTCTTAGCACTTCTTTCTGCCTTCTGCCTCGTCCACTTCTGCCTTTTGAACCAATTATGGAAAAGTTGATATTTTGGTATTTTTTATAACTGCTCAAAATTTGCTGAATAGTTACAACGATTGTACGTATAAATAGGGACTGGCAGATATGTGATCTGACGGATATGAATGCACTGATAATTTAAATTTAACAGGTATGTCATATTTCAGCAAATTGCATCAAGATCTGGATACTTAATTGGAAGATTAATGGCGACAACCCGTATTAAAAGAATTGGTGGGATTTACAAGGATGATGATTTCCTTAAATTGCTAAGACAGATTAATGGTAGAGCTATTCTGGTGGTAGCTATTATCAATCAGCATTGTGATGAATGCGAAAAACTCCATAAGTTTGTGGGGCAATTGGAACAGGGCTTTATTGATAAAATGCCACAGTTAATTATGGTGTATGGTATTGGTGATATCCCTTTGGGAGGTGAAAATGAGAAGTCCCCTCCCGTTATAAAAAGTGAGGATAGTAAAGCGGAAGATAAGAAAAAAAGCGGTCTGGGTGACAGCCGGATCCTGAAATGGGACAAAATTCCTGATAGTCATGGGTATGCGATATTTACCAGTGAAACAGACGTTTTAACTTACCATGGTATATTTGATCATGACGAATTTGTACCCAATATTTTAGATAGTATCCGGCGATTTAAATCATCAATCAAATCAATTGCAGGTTTACCGGGAAAAAAGCTTTTTAAAGAAAAAAAACGATCAGGAATTATCATCGAAACCAGTGGCGCCACCCAGAATTCTCAGATTATTGAGTTAGAAAATAAAGTAAAGAGTTTTGAACAGAAATCCAGTCTTCCCATCTATTTTTGCAAAGGGATTGCCCAAGAGATTTCCTATATTGTTGAAGGGCAGGAGATTCAGAAAATTAAAGGATTTAAGCTGGAAAAACTCTTGAAAAAGATAAAAAAGTAATCGAACATAGAAACTCTTTTAATTCTTATGCTAAGAATCAGGGATTCCATTTCAGTGAATGTTCTGCAAAAACCTAACGGGACATTACTGATTATTGTTCAGTCTTCTTATCCAGGAATTTTTTAATGAGGTCCGGAGTGAATTTTTCAATCATTGGGATTGGTTTTTTATAGTTGAAATCAAGATTTTTAATAAAGGGAATCATTCCAAACAGTTCAATTTCAGCAAATTCTTCGACCTTCTCCCAAATATAGTAAAGTAGATCCTGATCCATTATTTTTGAAGCGTTATTGATTACCAAGTCAAATGGAATGCCGGAAGATTTTAAATGTTGAATCTCTGTCAGGTTTTGTGAGAATTCTTCCCTGACTGGATTGATGACCCAAATAATTGAATTTTTAGATTCAGCCAGCCAGTCAATGACCATTTTTTGTTCTGTAATAGGCGTAAAAAGGCTTGGTGGCAATTCAATCAATGTTTGATGATAATTATCATTAAGTATTTCAATTCTTTTCTGAATAAAATTCCAATCGACTCTAATCCCGTCTCTTCGAAATGCCATTTCATGAGGATAATTCTCATGGGCAATATAAGGAGAGACTAGTGCCCCCATCGGATCACCAGTCATATTGGCACAGATGAGTTCCCCGTCCATTTGGGTTTCATTCGCATTGTGCTGAATCAATCCGGTATCAAACGGTTTAAAACCGGCAAAGCGCTTCTCATCGTTCAAGGCGATTTGAATTAAAGTACAAATCAGGGTGGTTTTCCCTGCACCCGGAAGCCCGCCAAAGAAGATGGGTTGAATCTGTTTTTTATCGCTCACTGACCAGTTCCTCCCTGATTTTTTTAATTACCCCAGGTTCACTGACAATGAGCTCTTTGAAAATGTCGTTCACGGTGAGAAAATCTTTATTGAGAAATTCTTGAAGTTTCTGTTTTTTAAGCCTTCTTGCTCTTTCTAAATCTGCTTTGTGCTTTAGAACATTTATTTTTTCGTCACCATTAACGATTTCGAGTTTTTTAATTTGTTCATCTGTAAAGCCAGCTTCTCTAAATCGTTCAATCAATTTAATCAGCTCTTCGATTTTTTGGAACCTGTTTCTATCCGGTTCTTTCGCAAAACCATTTTGAACGATTCCACTGAAAAAGATAAGGATGGTGCATAAAGCGACAATTGTTTTTTTAAAAAATGCGTATCTGTTCTTCATATCAGGTGGTAATCGGTGGTTTTGATTCGGGATCAAAGGAAATTTGTTTTTCCATCAATGCAGATTTTATACCGGATACAGGGTAATACGAGAGACGATTTTCACGCTTCTTTATACCTGGATCGGTTGTTTAACGGACTAAAATATTTGAAAGATAAACAGTGGCGAGTTCTGCAACCCCGCTTTTAAATATCTTTTAGAGTTACAGAATACGTTTTTTGAAGGCAATTGTCGAAGGCACTTTAATGATTAATTTTATGTTTCCGTTTTTTTTATTATCAAAGTACCTGCTGAATTTCCACTTTTATGGAAGAATATCAGGATTGATATATTTTATCAGACCTGCTTCCTTATAATACTTCACTGCTCCAGAATGGAGAGGTGCAGATAGACCTTGCAGCATGCTCTCTTTGGTTAATACCTGATATGCCGGATGAAGTTTTTTAAAATCAGCGAAGTTGTCAAAGATCTCTTTCGTAATTGCATAGACAATGTCATCCGAAACTTTAGCAGAAGTTACAAAAGTTGCTTTGACTCCAAAAGAGGGAATATCTTCTGAATTAACGGCATTAGGATATAATCTTGCTGGAATCACCGATTTGGCGTAGTAAGGAAATTTTTTGATTAAAGCGTCGATTTCAGGACCTTCAATAGGAACAATAGTAACTTTGATACGGCCTGAAGTTGCTTCTTTGATATTACCGTTTGGATGGCCAACGGTATAAAAGAATGCATCCAATCGCTCATCCTGAATTAATCCAGGAGCTTCAACGGCTTTAACATACTCAGCATTAATATCATCGTCTGTCAGTCCAAAAGCATTGATTGCATCTTTGGAGTTTCCAAGCTGACCTGATCCTGGGTTTCCTAAATTAACCCGTTTGTTTCTCATGTCTCTGATCTTTTTGATATTACTTTTGACAGATGCGATGAGAGTAATACTTTCCGGATGGATGGAAAATACGGAACGTAAATCTTTTTGGGGACCTTTGTCTTTCCACTCTTTTTCGCCATGGAATGCTTGATACTGACGATCGGATTGTGCAACACCAAATTGAAGATCACCATTTAATACGGCGTTGATGTTATAAACAGAACCACCGGTTGATTCAACAGTGGCTTTGATTTTATACGTATCAAATTTTTTGTTTATTATTCTGCTGATGGCTCCACCTGTAGGATAATAAACTCCGGTAACACCACCGGTTCCGATGGTCACAAAAATCCTTTCAGACGTTTTCTTGTCTTTTTGGCTATCACAACCCGCAAATACTAAAAGAACAGCACAGAGCACTGGCAGAAGCAATTTGGCAAATGATTTCATGTTTTCTCCCTTTGTTTCATTTCTATTGTTAATGAATTGACCCTTTGAACGTTAAAAAATGGTATCTTCTGAATATTATTACGAAAAGAACCAAGAACATTTCGAGGTTATATAAATTTACCCTATTATGCAATTAAAAATTCAGATGAGCTCAATTTTTAAAGTAACTATTCAGTGGACGAGGCAGAAAAAAGGCAGAAAAAAGGCAGAAAAAAGGCAGAAAAAAGGCAGAAAAAAGGCAGAAGGAAGGCAGAAGGAAGGCAGAAGGAAGGCAGAAGGAAGGCAGAAGAAAGGCAGAAGGAAGGCAGAAGAAAGGCAGAAGGAAGGCAGAAAGAAGGCAGAAAGAAGGCAGAAGGAAGTGTTGGGATGTTCAGAGCCTTTTATCGATCCTGCACTTTTTTCTGCCTTCTGCCTAACCCCTTCTGCCTATTACTCTGTAATTGCCTGTTTGAGTCCCTCTTGATAAGTGGGAAACAGAAATTGGTATCGACCTTGTTTGATTAAACAATCGTTACTAATCATGCGGTTGGGAGATTGAATGGCATGTTTTCGGGTAACAAAATGCGCTTTCAGTTGCAGTTTATCATTGTCTGAATATCCGGGATAATTTTGATCCAGAATCCATTTGGCAACGGTTAAGGTTGTTTCCGGCTTCAGGTCAACAGCGTTGACAACGGGAGGAAAATCATCCTGAATGATCGCTTGTTTTACAATATTAGCCAGATCATGGACGTGAATGCGGTGAATGGGTTGATCACCGTTAGGAATCGGGGATTGTTGCAGAATTTTTAAGCCGATATGGCGATGAGGTCCGTAGATTGCGCCGGAACGAATCACTCGAGTATTAAAATTTCTTTTCAGAACTTTTTCTGTGAGTAAACGAAGTTGACCTTTAAGTGTATCCGGTTCTACTTCAACATCTTCTTTCCACCATCCATCTTGATTCGGATAAACACCCGTACTGGATATATAGATAATTTTCCCAATATTCTGTTGACGACCTTTTAACCATTGACACCATCGTTCGATCCTCTCTTCTTCCTGGTCACAATCCTGCAATATCGGCGGGATTGTAATGACAAGATTGGGAATACTGAGAGGCAGATCCTGCCAGGTGGATTTATCAGCCCAATCAAAATGAGATGGCTTAACTTTAAAAGGAAATCCCTTTTGACTCGTTTTTCCGCGCAGTGTGGTTGCCCAGGAGGAAGCGTTCCAGCAGAAGTTTTGAAAAAGCATTTGGGCCAGGTAGCCCAGGCCTAAAACGCCTATTTCCGGCTGAATCATGGTGCTTTAATTTCCACTAATTCAATATCAAATATCAGTGTTGCATTGGGGCCGATGACATTGCCGGCGCCATTTTTCCCATAAGCCAGATCAGCCGGAATAAACAGTTCCCATTTTGAGCCGACGGTCATCAACTGGAGCGCTTCAGTCCATCCTTTAATGACACCGTTTACCGGAAATGTCGCTGGTTTGCCACGCTTGTATGAACTATCAAATTCTACGCCATCGAGTAATTTACCTCGATAATGGGTCACTACGGTATCGGTTAACAGAGGTTTGATGCCGCTTCCCTCTTTGACAATGCGGTATTGAAGTCCGCTGGGAAGTGTAACAACCCCTTTTTTCATTTTATTTTTTTCCAGAAAACTTTTCCCGGTTTTGACATTTTGAGTCGCAGCCCCTTCCTTTTTCTTTTTGATTTTTGCCATCATCTGCTTTTTAAAAGCATCCATAGTGGCTTTAATTTCTGCGTTACTCATCAAAGGCTTTCGATTCAAGAGCGCATCTTCAATTCCTTTGAAAAGGGGGTTCAAATTTATCTCAATGGATTGTTGTTTGAAGTTCTGTCCAATGTTGAGCCCAATACTATAACTGATTTTATCTTTTTCGCTGATAAGTTGAATCTTTTGCTGCGCAAATAACAGTGTGGATGAAAAAATTAATAGGGCGGCAATAATGGGGGTTAGAATCGATTTCATGAAAGTCTCTGCTGTTGTGAGTTAAGGATTGAGGATTGGATTTTTATAAAAGAGCTGAAGCGCGTATATTAAACAACTATTTTTGTAACAGTTCACGGGTTCAAAGTTCAGAAGTTCAAAGTTCTTAAACATGTCTAATTCATTGAGATGTTAACTGTCACTTGAATAATCGTTTTTAGTACCTTACAAATTGTTTTCTGAGTTTTTCAGCAGGAAATTATTAGTTAAGGTACTTATCCAGTTTATCTGGGAAATTTTTGTTTAAACATCTTCAAAAGATTTGAACTCTCACACAATAGTTTTTCTTGAGTAAAAAATATAAAAATGTATAAAAACAACTTTGAACAATGAACACTGAACCTGTGAACGGGTACCTTTTTTAAAGGAGGAATTCAAAAGATTTCCTAAATATCCGAATCTTCGATTTGTTAATTTGTAGTTAAACTATAATTAAAACTGATATTTGACTATTAGGCAAGGGAATTACGATTCAATCCTCATTTTTTGCTCTCCAATAAGTACTTCTATCATCAATAAGAGAATCGCTATTCCCAAAAAAAACTGAAACAATTCACTCCAGATTTTGGATTGTTTGGATTCAATGTCCCGTTTTTCATTAATTGAAATGTATTTCTGATATAAATTTGCCAGATCAACTAAATCTGTTCGGACCGGAATGAAAACTCCATGGGTAATTTCTGCAATTTTTTTGAGGGTTGTCTCATCCAGACGGGTTGTGATGGTTTCACTTTTATACTTTAATAAACTGTAACTGCCACTTTTTCGGATGGGAATGTTCGCTCCGTCTGGATTTCCCAATCCGACGGTATGAATACGAATTCCCTTTTTTGCCGCTTCTTCTGAGGACTCGATGGGAAAAGACTCGTGATCTTCTCCATCGGTAATTAAAATGATATCCCGATATTTATTGTCCTGATCATAAAACAGACGTTCGGAAACAGTACGAATCGCATCACCAATATGAGTTCCTCCGCGACTGATATCGTTTGGAGAAATTCTGGATAGAATATTCTTGAAATAGTTGTAATCTAATGTCAGTGGGCTTTTGATTGCGGTGTTTCCGGCAAAAATAAGAAGTCCGACCCTGTCCCCCTCTAAAATATCAACCACATCTGATACCAATTGCTTGGCTTTTTCCAGACGATTGGGTTTCAGGTCTTCTGCTAACATACTTCTTGATACATCGATGACAAATATCAAGTCCCGTCCCTTTTTTTTAATCGTTTTTGAGACGGGATTCCCCTGGGGTCTCATCAATGTAAATATTAAAAAAACCAATGCCAGCATTAACAATACCGCTTTAATCCAAAATTTAGTCTGGCTGTGATATTCTGATAAGTAAGGTAATAAAGACCTTGAGGCGAATCGCTCCAGTGCCTGCTTTTTCCGATACCAGCCGTAAAACAGTACAGCGATAACGGCAGGTAGCAGAATGAAATAAGGGATATATTGCGTATTGGCGAATTGAAACATCGGATAACAATAAGATAAAATTTATGAAATTAGGTAGCTAAACTGATATAAGACCAACGAACATAGAATGTCAATATCAGATATTTTGCATTTTTTTTTCAACTTTGAACAGTGAACTTTGAACTCTGAACGTTAGTTAAAGAACGTTAGTTAAAGAACGTTAGTTAAAGAACATTGAACATTAGTTAAAGAACGTTAGTTAAAAAACGTTGAACTGTGAACCTTGAACTCTGAACGTCAGTTAAAGAACGTTGAACATTAGTTATTAAAGAACGTTGAACTGTGAACCTTGAACTCTGAACGTTAGTTGAATTAGAAATATTTGCTTTATATGATGCAATCCACCTGGTTTTCAATAAGTTTGGATTGCAAGACTGGTGGGTATCAGATATATTTTAACTTTTTTGTTTCTAAAAACCAGGTTGATGTGGAGTTGTTTTAGCCAGGTTTTATTACCTTGCCTTCTTATATAGATTGACGAATGAGTAAAAAGAAAAACGAAGGGAATGACGAATCCTTATCCCAGAAAATGTTGGAAACCAGATCTATAGTGATTTCTGGTTCCGTCGACAGTAAACTTGCCGATACAGTCATTAAACAGATTCTTATTCTGGAACAATTGGATCCAAAAGCTGAAATTAAGCTGTTTATCAACTCTCCAGGTGGAGAGATTTACAGTGGATTTGCCATTTTTGACATGTTGAAAATGATCTCCTGCCCGATTACAACCATTGTAATGGGCTTGGCCGCTAGTATGGGATCGGTATTGTCTCTGGTGGGCGATGAAGGGAAAAAATATGCGCTGCCAAATTCCAGAATAATGATCCATCAACCGCTCCTAATGGGTGCAGAAGGACCAGCGACGGATTTGGAAATCCATTCCAAACAGCTTCTAAAGACCAGAAAATTCCTGGCTGAGATGTATGCCGAAAAAACAGGTAAAACGGTGAATCAGATTCTGAAGGATATGGATCGGGACCACTGGTTAACAGCTGAGGAAGCTTTGAAATATGGTTTGATCGATAAGATTATTCATACCAGAGATGAGCTGTGATGCGATAGTTTGTGTTGGATAACCCCGTCTCCTTGTCATCCTCGCGAAAGCGGGGATCCAGGGTAGAATGGTTAATCTTTATGCCGGAGACTAGATTTTCGCTTTCGCGGGAATGACAATAATAGCAATGGCTTGATAAATTCTCATGCGATTGCCCAGTGGATTTCATCCAGCACTTCTGCCTCTATTTGCGAAGCTTTGGGTTTATACCCCGCGGCTTGTAGCGTCCTGTCATCCCGGACTTGATCCGGGATCCAGTAAAATAAGAAAAAGAATTCAGGAATAGAAAACATGAAAGTAGGCGTTTATGGAAGCGGATATGTCGGATTAGTGGCAGGTGCTTGTTTTGCCGAGAGTGGAAATGATGTTATTTGTGTAGATATCGATGCCGAAAAGATCGAAGGACTAAAAAACGGTATTCTTCCAATTTATGAACCTGGATTGGAAGAGATGGTAAAGCGAAATATCCGTCAGAGACGATTGGTTTTTACCACAAACGCTGAAGAGACGGTAAAAAAGTCCCTCTATAATTTTATTGCGGTAGGGACTCCTCCCGGAGAAGATGGCAGTGCCGACCTTCAATATGTTTTGGCTGTCGCCAGGATCATTGCGACACACATGGATGAGTACAAGATCATTATTGATAAATCGACGGTACCTGTTGGAACCGCGGACATTGTCCGACAGACGATTAATGATGTCCTTAAATCCAGAGAATTAGATATAGAATTCGATGTGGTTTCAAATCCGGAATTTTTAAAAGAAGGGGTTGCTATTAATGATTTTATGGAGCCTGACCGTGTCGTCATTGGTTCCGATAATCCGCGAACCGCAGCATTGATGAAAGAACTGTATGCGCCATTTATGAGAAAAGAGGACCGACTTTTCATGATGGATATTCGCAGTGCTGAGATGACCAAATACGCGGCGAATTCAATGTTGGCTGCGAAGATTTCGTTTATGAACGAGATTGCCGGACTTTGTGAAAAGGTAGGGGCAAATGTGGATAATGTGCGAGCGGGGATTGGTTCGGATTCGCGAATAGGACCCAAATTTTTATTTCCTGGCATTGGTTACGGAGGATCTTGCTTCCCCAAGGATGTTCAGGCGCTGATTCGCACAGGGAAGCAAAATGGGTGTCAAATGGAGCTATTAAGGTCTATTGAGGTAGTTAATGACCACCAGAAACATCATTTATTAGAAATGATAAAACAGGTTCTGGGTGAAAACTTAGCAGGGAAAAAACTAGGTATCTGGGGGTTATCCTTTAAACCTCAAACCGATGATATGAGAGAGGCACCCGCCCGGGTAATTATTGATGAATTGCTGAAAGCCGGGGTAGAGTTGGTCGTCAATGATCCGGCGGCGATGGGTGAAGCCAAGAAAATCTGGGGAGATGCGGTCGAATATCAGGAATATTACTATGATGTTTTAAATGATGTGGATGCTCTATTGATTTTAACCGAATGGAATGATTATCGACATCCGGATTTTGAACGTATGAAAACGTTAATGAAGAAGCCAATGATTTTTGACGGAAGAAATATTTTTCTTCCTCAAAATATGAAAAAGGCGGGATTTCAATATTACAGCATCGGCAGACCCTTCAATAATTTCTAATAAATAATAGGGTTTTTTACATCGAATTTCTAAAGACTGGTGTCTGATACCTGATACCTGAATACTGAACGTTGATATCTGAGGGCTGATACCTAAAAACTGAATACTAAGCGCTGATAACTGAGCCCTGAATACTGAGCGCTGATAACTGACAACTAATATATGACTAAAATAAACAGAGCAAAAAAAGTATTGGTAACCGGGGGTGCGGGTTTTATTGGCTCATTGTTGTGTAAAAAACTACTGGAAGAGAATAACGAGGTTATCTGTCTGGATAATTTTTTTACCGGAACCAAAGAGAATATTGAAGAATTAATGCCGAATCCGAAATTTGAATGGATTCGACACGATATCACTAATCCGATTCTGTTGGAGGTGGATTGGATTTTTAATTTTGCCTGTCCAGCGTCTCCTGTTCATTATCAGTATAATCCCATCAAGACGATGAAGACCAATATTCTGGGAACGCTTAATATGCTGGGACTGGCCAAAAGGGTGAAGGCCAGGATTCTACATGCCAGTACATCTGAAGTATATGGAGATCCTCATGTTCATCCCCAGACAGAGGATTATTGGGGTAATGTTAATCCGATTGGTATTCGAAGTTGCTACGATGAGGGTAAGCGAGCAGCTGAGACCCTGATGATGGATTATAAAAGAGAAGCAAAGGTGGATTCAAAAATCATCCGGATTTTTAATACCTATGGTCCGAATATGCGAGCGGACGATGGCCGCGTGGTCAGTAACTTTATTGTACAGGCATTGACAGGTCAGGATATTACGGTATATGGAGACGGCCAGCAGACCCGTTCGTTTTGTTATGTGGATGATTTGGTGGATGTGATTTTGCGAATGATGAAAAAAGATGATTTTACCGGTCCTGTTAATACGGGTAATCCTATCGAATTTACAATTCTTGAACTGGCTGAAAAGGTGATTCGGTTAACAGATTCCCGTTCAAAAATTGTTTTTAAAGATCTTCCTCAGGATGATCCGACCCAGAGAAAACCGGATATTACGCTGGCAAAAAAGATGTTGGGTTGGGATCCGCCCATTGAATTGGAAGAAGGATTAAAAAAGACGATTCCCTATTTTGAAAACTGGCTCAAGAATAATTAAGGTAACTATTCAGGCAGAAGTGGACAAGGCAGAAGGCAGAAGTGTTGGAAATTCGCTATACAAATTACTATCGGGATTTTTCTTCTGCCTTCTGCCTATATCACTTCTGCCTTTTTACCAAAACTCAGAATGGTTGATTTTGCTAACTTTTACCAATACTACAGATTTGCCGAATAGTTACTAATCAAGAAGTATAATATTCAGGTTTTTAGACCATGTTAGATCCATCGCAGATATCAGTTGTACTTGTTGAACCTACCCAACCGGGGAACATCGGTGCGGCTGCACGTGCAATGGATAATATGGGAGTGGTTGATTTACGATTGGTGAATCCGTGTCACTATTTTAATCCTGAAGCCCGAATGTTTGCGATGAATGCACGTCACATATTGCATAAAGTGCGAACATTCCCTTCTTTGAGAGAAGCGGTAGAGGATTGTCATCTAATCATCGGTACATCGGCTAGACAGCGGGATAAAATTCATACTTCCACCAGTTCCTATCAGATGGCCGAGGTTATTTCAAAGTGTCAAAAAGAGAGTCGGGTGGCAGTTGTTTTTGGACCTGAGCAATCCGGGCTAACTAACGAGGATATGAGCATCTGTAATGAATGGCTATATATTCCGACTTATGGTAATAATAGCTCGTTAAATCTGGCACAGGCTGTTTTGGTTGTATTGTATGAGTTGGCAAAGCAGTATCATATCGATGATTCTCATGAAATAAAACCATTTGAATCTGCAACGTCGAAACAGATGGAAGGGCTGAAGGATCACTTTTTTGAAATCTTAAGTCGCATTGGATTTTTAAGAAGTGGAGCCAGAAACTCATTGTGGTATAGTTTTTCCAGCTTATTAGGTCGAGCAAAGCCGGATGAAAGAGATGTCAGAATGATTCGAGGATTTTTTAATCGGATTGAAGTCACACTCAAACGACCAAAAAAAGAGGATAACAACTTTTAGTTGATACGTCTCTGGGGAAAATTTCAAGAGTGGGATAAAAGAAGTGGGGGAGTGTAAGCTGTTGAAATCATGGAGCGGGAAACGAGGGTCGAACTCGCGACCTCCAGCTTGGGAAGCCGAAGAGTGAAACCTACCACATCATACCCACACATACTAATCCCCATAAAAATAGTACCTTAGACGAATATTCCTTCTAGTTGACATACCGTGTTTTACCCCATTATTCTATACAGTTGTTGGGTATAGTGTTGGGTATGAAAAAATCACGGAGGTCTGCTAAATGGCAGCTCAGGAGAGAAACAAGACGAAATACCCCGGTGTTTTTTACATTTTAGGCACCGCAGCTATTTCAGGAAGGGAAGAAAAGATTTTCGGTTCATCCGTGAATATAGTACTTGAAAATAGGCAACAGAATTCAAATCTATTAAAGGTTTCGATTATATTGCTATTCTCAAAAATGAGAATAGCCCCCCGACAAAGGAATACTATGTCACTTTGAGCATGGCCAAAGAACTTTGCATGGTCGAGAACAACGCGAAGGGGAAACAAGCAAGAATGCAAAAGCAACTCAAAGTCATCAGAAAAAGGGAATAGTGGAGATTACTCAGCGTCATACAACTCGGTTATTTTAGCCGGTGATGCTGACGTTATGATTTTCATCAAAATATTACGTAAAGATAGCATCTATATTGCATTAATCAATAGAGTAATGTAGGGATCAAGACTGTAGTTACAGCATTTAGGCCCTTTTTTTTTATTGAATTTCGCTATAATGAACCTAAATCTTAGCTGAGTAAATCTTCCAAACTATCTAGTTTGATACCTATCGCTCAGCTGGTGTAATTAAGTCCTGTACAAGACTTCAAAGGCCAATTATTCCAGAATATTTGGTCAGCTTGCAAATCAATAGCTGTTAGGGTAGCTTAAAGGGTGAGTCAAGAAAAATATTGACCGACAATCCCGCATACTGTAGGTTTCTGACACATCTTGGCTGTTATCATTATCAATTGAAACTTTTGTGCCATCAAGGTATATCAGAATCTATATTAAATTATCCAACCTATTGGTAAAAATGGCTTTTACATATTTTACGTATGTTGGTAATTGGTTTTTATTTTGTTGTAATTTGGAGAAATCCAATTCAACCAACAATATTTAATAGTTATCATGGTCAATCCATGATTAAATCACAGTTAGGAGTTTAAGGTGCTACTTGATATATTAAAAGACAAATTTGGAAAATCTTCAAATGATTTTAATAACGTAGAAGAGATCGACCAATACGTCTCCAAAGTAAGCGGCAAAAAGCTTCCTGTTGAGATGGTACATGGTGATATAATTACGCCTCGTGGATGTGTTTTGTCTGTACAAGAAATGGATGCAGGCAAGTTGTTCGACGAGGCTTTGGCAAAATATGGATATTAGTTATTTTTTTGACCTATACCGGGATAAGTTTTTTCCGGTATATGGTAATTTTGTTGCTCTCTCCTTAAAAAAACCTCTGCAAGTTCTGATCGAAGAATCAAATGCTTTATCCCACCTATCGCAGGTTTTTAATTCTAAACTTGGAAAAGTAAAACAAAAAGAAAATCTCACCAAGGCTGAAGACCACTTGGTTCGTGCTATTCTCGACACTCAAAAACTCACTTGGGTTGAATTGGCAAAAAACTTAAAAATGTTGATAGATGATGAGAAAAAGCGGTTAAGTTTTAATTTGCCTGAACATGAAGTAATAAACCAGTATAATGATTTCCTCTTAAAAGGGCGTGAGGCCAGAAATATAGAACTGGCACATTTAGGTAATGATCCACTTATAGCCATCACCTCGTACGATGAATTAATTGCAATAGGGTACACCTGCTAGAAAAAGTCGATCAAACAAAAGCCGACAGAATTGATAAATGGTCAAGAATATTTTGGATGCGAGAATTCTGGATAGGTGGCGTATTAGCAAGTTTTTTAGCATCGGCTATATGGGCAGTAATTACTTTTGCCGTTATACAGGTTCAAGAGCCTGATGATCGACAACAATCTTCTGAAATAACAAAAAGTGAAAAAGCGATTGGACATAATAAGCCCGCAATAGGCCTCAAGAATGATCCCTGAATAAGGAAATTTGACGACCTAGTATTAAGTGTTCCCAGAAAATTAAGTGACATAACAATAACTATCTTCACTTTTTCCTGAGTTTTAGAATCAATTCCTTCCAAAAATAGTTTTATATCCAGTAAAAATTCCTCAAGATCTGTTCCTTCAATATCGCAAAGTTCCATCTCGTTTTCTGAACATTCTCTTGAATTTCTCCAGTTCAATTTCTTGGTTCATGTCGGCCCAAAGAAACTCTTGAATTGTCCTGGCCGCTTTTATCTACTTCAGTCAGTTGCAGCGGATCTTCTTTTTGGTGGGGATGAAAGCCAGTTCGGTTATTGTTTTGTCAGATTCTACCTGGAAGCGGGAACCTCTTTTTTAACTCAGCAATAAGTTTCCTCTTCTTTCCTTTTTACGCCGTGTTCAGCCATGTTTTTATTCTCCTTGAAAAATGTTAACGGTATTTAAGGAGTACCTTATAGGGACCGGTTGATCTTTCCCAGGATTAAATGTATCTAGTACCGTGGTCCAAAAGTTTTTTCCATATTTTTAGCAAAATGTAGTGTCCCATAATTAATCCATTTATCACTATCTTGGTTTACTGTTCAAAGTTCCCAGTTCAGGGTTATTAGCCACTTACAACTTTGAACTGGGAACTTTGAACAGGTGGATTATTCAACATAAGCAGAGTTAATTAAAAATACCAATTTTCAGTACGAAACTTTTGAAACACGGTACTAGCATTGAACCTATGGATCCGAATGATAATAATATGGGCTGGGTTTTCAAAGAGTCAAAACCGGCTATGATATCCAATTTTCCTTCCGGATCTCTTTTTCTGAAATTTTCTGATTATCCCGAACGGTTGGATAGATTTGGGAACTGGCTTCGATGTCAGCTCTGAAATAGTGATCGAAGCAGGATTTTGTGTGGTGGAGAGTACTATTCCGCCGCAACCCTTCTTTTTTCATATATTAAAGCTTATGGGATGAATGATCTAACATTCCGAATTCGAATATTTTAGAATTGTCTACTCGTTTAAGTTTATGATGCGCCTTAAGTATCACAAAACAAGGCGTGAAAACTGATCTGGGCTTGCGATTTTAGGGAAAATAATGGATATTATAACTTTGATGACGTGGAGCCTATCAGGATGGAAGCAGTCCGTTTAGGCTAAGCGGATACGTTTTATGGGGTTTCCCACTAACGACAGAACATTCCCGAATAATAAATATGAAACTCAATATTAATTCAAAACTGAAATTGCCTGTTGGGTATAGATTTTGTGAGTTTCTGGAAAGAACTGTTTGGGGACGGTTAACTGACTGATATTATGATGGAGCGGGAAACGAGGGTCGAACTCGCGACCTCCAGCTTGGGAAGCTGGCGCTCTACCAAATGAGCTATTCCCGCGGGTATGGTCGAGGCGACTGGATTTGAACCAGCGACCACATGTCCCCCAGACATGTGCGCTACCGGGCTGCGCTACGCCTCGAACATGTGTATAAGGTTAAAAGATCGAATCTACATTGTCAATTTTAAAAACCAGGTTTAATGAATCCATTTCGTTAAAATCATATCTAAACTCAATATTGTAATATTTTAAAAAATGAAAGATTACCAAATGAATGGAAGCGATGAGGATTTCTTGTTTGAATGGGAAGAAAAACTCGTTGAATTTTTGAATGGGGATGAAGAATCAATGCATTTGACCCCCATGAATTCTTACCACCGAAGGTTAGTTCACAATATGGCAATGACGTTTAAATTTGAATCATTTTCGGAAGGTAGCGGAAATGATCGGCATATCATTGTCAAAAAATCAGATGAAAGCTTGATGCCGGATAGGATGAAAAGAAGTCCTGAGCTTGTATGGAATTTTGGAGATCGGGAATTTCTGGTTAATCCATTAAAAAGTGAGACGGAAATATTTTTAGGAAAAGATGGTTCAGTCGGTTTGTTTGATGAAAATGTCAAAGACTATATATCTAGGAAAAAAGTGGTTTCCGGGACTTTCAAAATAAAAATGAATAAAATCGTTGAACTTTCTGATGATGAGTGGTAGATTTCGAGCGTTTATTTTTTTTCCTACACTGTTTGAAAAGGGTCTTTTTCACCTCGGAATTTAGAAATATTTCGGTGATTTCGAGGATACCTGTTGAAAACTGGACATTTTTCAATTTTCATTGGAAAAAAAATTATTGAAATTACTAGAGTAAACGTATAGATAGTGATTAACTGTCTGATATAAAAAGAATTTATTATAAATTGAAGTCACTAAACCATAAATGTCAAGTATGAATTTAAAGCGTTAGAGAATGCGAATCTACGCATTTTTAAAGGGTTTTCCAACAGGTTTTGCACAGGCGCCTGAGAACTTAAAAAAAATCTGACTAACAATTTTCTAACAGGTTATTGATACTAAGCTTTTTAAAAAAGCAACCCCTCTAAGACTTTAAATTGAGAATAGTGAATTGGATTTAATGTCAGGTGTAAATATCACAAACTTACACTTTTTATTCCAGCGATGGAATATGCGGATTTGTTGAAAGCTACTTAAAAAAGATTAAAATTGCACCCTCTCCACCGAGATAGGGGGGTGCCCATTGATACTGGAATGACTGAATAGATTGATAATGTTCCAGCCAGTTCCAAATGGTTTTTTTTAGAACTCCTCCCTTTTCTTCAGAGTTTAATCCCTTTCCAGTAATAATGAGCCCAATTTGAATTTTTTGAGATTTAGAGTGTTTGAAAAATGATTCAACTCGGTTAATGGCTTTATCACGGGTCTCCCCATGAAGATCAAGAATTTGTTCCGGCTTAATCTTTCGACTTTTTCTTTTTTTATTACTTTTTTTTATAGCAGGACGTTTTCCGCTGTATTTCCTGTTTTCGGATATTTCAATCGTATCGAATGACAATATAGTTTCTTCCTCAAACTCAATCGGTTCTGACTCAATATTGAAAGCTTGAGTCGCTTGATCTAATTCGACATTATCTTGAAGTGGTTTGATTCCGGATTGCTCCATTAGCTTAAAAAATGCATCATCTTCCACTGATGATAATACGGGTAGTTTTGTTTTCTTCGATTTTTTCATGAAAGAGTTTTAATGACGTCTTTTCGGTTTACTATTTAGTACCTTATAAGTTATTTTCAGCAGGAAATTATTTGTTAAGGTACTTCTCCAGTTTATCTGGGCTGGGTTTAAATTATTCTCAAAAGATCTTAACAGGATATACTTGGATTATAACAACTCTTATCGGGGTTAGTAAATCAAAGCAGGCAATCGTATGAAAATCATTTTCCATGTCATCTTCGCGAAAGTGTAATATCACATTCTCCTTGTCATCCCCGCGTTCGCGAGGATGACAATGTGAGAGAAGAATGGGATGTCAATAGTATATAATCAGGTTGTTTTTTGACTTGTTGAAAAAATAAGGTCTTAGATATATTCTAATACAAGTTGATCAGTGAATTAATTGAGATCTGTGGTTTTTCCATCAAAGAATAATAGTAGCTATTCAGTACCCCAACGGGCAAGTTCGTCTAAAAAGAAAAGTAACAAGCTTCAGATCACAGAATCGTGGTAGTTTGGAGCTTGTTCTTGTCTGTTTCTCACTTAAAAGGTCCCTGAGCAAAGTAAAGGTCCCTGAGCGAAGTCGAAGGGACAAAGTGCACTGAAAGAGCCCCTTCGACTTCGCTCAGGGACCTGATTGAAGGTAGTTTGGGGCCTGTTTTTGCCTGCTTGTAACTTAAAAGTAAAATGTGCAGTTTTGGTAAAAAAATCAATAATGTCCGGTTGGGTTAATGCAAGAGCTGAAATGGGATCCCTGATTCTTGTGCTAAGAATCAGGGATCCCATTTCAGCGAATGTTCTACAAAAACCTAACCGGATATTACTGTAAAAAAGTAGAAGAAAAAGACTGTTAGTAAGTTTTAAAGTGAATTTCCAACACTTCTGCCTTCTGCCTGATTAGTTAAATATTAAAGAGGTTTATTATGCGGTTATCCATCGTTGGTTATGGAAAAATGGGTCAGTTGATCGAACAATGTGCAAAACAGAGAGGTATAGAGGTTGTTTCAACGATTGATCCGTTTAATCCCCAGGCAACTCATAAAGAGGTAAATGAGAGTTCTATGAAAGATGTGGACGTTTGTATCTGTTTTTCTCAACCCGATGTGGCCATAAAAAATATTGAAGATGCTTGTCAATGGAAAAAACATATGGTAATTGGAACTACTGGCTGGACGGATCAGATGCCAAGAATTAAAGAGTTGGTAAATCAAAGTGATATTGGTTTGGTCTATTCATCTAATTTTTCCATTGGGGTGAATATTTTCTTTAAAATTATTGAGCAAGCCAGCCAGGTTCTCAATAAATTTGATGTTTATGACATATTAGGATTTGAAGCGCATCATAACCGAAAACTGGATTCTCCATCCGGAACAGCAATTACTATTGGAAATTTACTTCTACAGAATATCGATCGAAAAAAATCTTTGGTAGATGAAAAACTGGATCGAAAAATTGAACCCGATGAACTACATTTTTCCTCGATGCGAGGGGGAAGTATACCCGGAACTCATTCTGTGTTGTTTGATTCGGAATTTGATACAATCGAGCTAAAACACACTGCCCGCAATCGATTAGGCTTTGCCACCGGAGCAGTGATTGCCGCTGAGTGGGTGGTTGATAAAAAAGGCTTGTTTACCGAACAGGACATGATGAACCAGTTATTGTAAGTTTTGAGTGACATTGAATACTAATGAAAGGAGATAAGAAACGATGATAAAGAGTTTACTGAGAATTATTTTATTACTTATTGTAGTTGTTTTACTTATTAAATATATCCCGCCGATCAATGATCTGGCGAAGTCGAATCTACCGGAATGGATATTGGATTTGTTGGGTGAGGATCCCCTGAATCTACTTGAAAAGGGACTTGATCAGGTTGAATCGGTTATTGATAAGATCAAGGACTGATGGGCTAAATTGAATTGCAGATCTCTTTGACGATATCTTCCTTGGTTTTATTCAGGCAATTGATTGTATAATCGCCGTATTTTTGATACAGAGCTTGCCTCTCAGCATAGAGACTATCAAAAGATTGACCCGGTTTTCGCGCAATTCCCCGGGTATCGAAATCTTTAACCCTTTTTCTGATTTCATCAAGGTCAACATCCAGAAAAATGGTTATTGCATCTTTTTTCAGATACTCCATTGCCAGAGAGCTATATACGGCACTTCCTCCGGTTGCGATGATATGGTTTGTGCAGTCCAGGGATAGTAGAATCTCTTCTTCATACTTTCTCAATAGCAGATACCCCTCATTATCCAGAATATGCTGCAGGGATTTGTCTTGCCTGATTTGAATCAGCAGATCGGTATCAACAAAATTATAAGATGCATATTTCGCCAGCAGTACCCCAATAGTACTCTTACCTGCTCCCGGCATACCTATCAGCATTATATTCGATTTTTCTCTAATCATTTTATCTGTTTTGGTTTTTGATTCTATTCAACATAATATTCATAATAAATTTCAGTAATGTCCCGTTAGGTTAATGAAAGAGCTGGAATGGGATCCCTGAATTGTGCTTATAAGAATTAAAATAGAGCTTCTTAGTGAAGCGCAGCGAAAATAAGCCTTGTTTGAGTTCGGTACGAACGAGTTTGGCGTTTTTTCGCGAAGTGAACATAGAAACTCTTTTAATTCTTATGCTAAGAATCAGGGATTCCATTTCAGTGAATGTTCTGCAAAAACCAAACCGGACATTACTGAATATATTTAGCAAATCGCAGATCGAAATTTATTGATAAAATCTTTCATCTCTTTTTCTTTTTCTTCAATGGATTTTGTCAGCTTGAATTGAACCTTTGCCCGAAGGAGATTTTGTTCTTTCTTCACTGTTTTAAAATAAATATCTCCTTGCAGGAAATCAGTTAAAAACCTGAGTCCCAATTCAAAAGTCATCAACCAAACAGAATCAAAAATATATAAATAGTCATTTTTTTCTAAAATCTCTTCAACTGCCGGAAGATATCCACTGAGAACAGCTTCAAAAATATTCATATCAAACTGGACATCTTCTAAGGCGTCTGTTTCTTCTCCCAACGGATTGCAGGACGATCTTAAGCAATCTCCAATATCGTATTGAATTAATCCAGCTTTGACGGTATCCAGATCGATGATGCTGATCGCCTGATGTGTTTGAGTGTCAAATAAAATATTTGAGATCTTTGGGTCCCCGTGAATGACTCTGGTTTTTATTTTCTGCTGATTTTTAGCATTTTCTAAAATATTAACCTGTTTTCTTCTTTTTTCCACGAATCGCGAGCATTCATCTAAATCTTCATTTGTTGTAGATTCAGTATTCTTTACAATCGATTCGTATCGATCCAAATAATAAGGTGTATTGTGGAAATTTGGAAGAGTATCTTTCAATGTATTGGGATCAATTTCTCCAAAACAGTGATGAAAAAGTCCTAAAATATGACCAATCTCTTTTGCCTGACTAAGGTTTGCGATTATATCAACGGAGTATGAATTTGGAATATAAGTCAAAGCTCTCCAAAAAAAACCGTTTTCATCAATTAAACAGTCTTTACCTGTTTTTGTCTGGACGATTTTAGGAAAATCCCATTTGTTGAAATTGAAGGTTGTCGGGTGAGATGCTTTTTTCTGGTAGTTCCGCTGCAGAGTTCTTATATTTTCCATAATGAACTCCGGATGAGAAAAAATCTTCTGATTAATTTTTTGTAAAATCAGAGAAGGGTCATCTTTTACTTTCGATGTGACGAGATAGGTGTCGTTAATATTTCCGGTCTCAATAACCTTAATTTGATCAATCCCATTTTCTATTTTAAACTGCCGGGCTATTTTTAAAATATTCTTCAAGGTATTTTTAATATTCGTCTTTAAGCAATTGATGGGTAAGAGATGTTTCCTTTTTAAGAATTTTAGATCCCCTGGTTATTTTACATAGGCTGATATGGTGTTTTGCAGCGATGCTTCGTTGTGTTTTTCCGTCATTTAGCTCTTTCATTAACTGCCACCTTAGAGAAATATCATTAATCTCTTTGGGCGTCAGGATTTCCTGAAAGAATACCGCCATGTCTTTGTTGTTATTTATTTTGGTAAAAATTTCAATTATTTCATCGGGTGAAGTCATTTTAACTGGATAGTTTTTGGTTGGATACCTGTTGCTTTACAAAAAATAAGCCGGCCGTTCATTGAGCGAAGTCGAAATGAACCTTTGGCAGACGACAATCCTCTGCAAATTCCCCTTCGACTACGCTCAGGGGACAAAATTATGTGCGTTATTAATCAATTTGACCTTTGCAATTACCTAACCGGACATTACTGAATAAATCTCATATTTCGGTTGTATCTTTTCAAACAGAAGTGGACAAGTCAAAACTGGCAGGGATATTTATTACCAATAGATAAATAAGAAACCTTAACAGTTTCCATGCGGGTTTTTGATTAACTGATAAGATAAATATGACATTAACTCTTCAATCTTTTATTCCTATTCTTTCGCTTTATTTTTTAACTTTTTTCCTGATACCTGACAACTGAAGCCTAATACCTGCCCTATAAACCTTGAACGGTGAACTTTTTTTTCCTGATACCTGATACCTGAAGTCTGAAGTCTGATACCTGCCCTAAAAACCTTGAACATTTTTTTATCTTTCCCTTCTGCCTTCCCTCTGCCTTGACCACTTCTGCCTAGTTTGATGAACTCTGATCCCCATATTTATTCTTAATATCCAATATCTTGGGCAAACAAGCTTTAAACGTTTTTATCAACATAGGATCAAAATGAGTCCCCGTATCCCGTTCCATTACTTCGACAGCTTTGCTCACTGGCCAGGCTTCTTTATAGGGGCGAACAGAGGTTAAGGCGTCAAAAACATCAGCAATAGCAACGATTCGACCATGCAAAGGGATATCTTGACGACTCAATCCTAACGGGTAACCGGTTCCGTCCCATTTTTCATGATGGGTCATGGCAATGGAGAGTGCCGCTTGAAGCAGGTCTGAATCGTGTCCTTTTAGAATTTTTGCGCCTATGGTTGTATGGGTTTTCATTATTTCCCACTCATCTTCGGTCAGCTTTCCGGCTTTTAGAAGAATGGTGTCAGGGATGCCAATTTTCCCAATGTCATGCATTGGAGATGCATTGAAGATCAGTTCAGAATCATAGCTTTTTAACCCTGCAGCTTTTGCGATTTCATGGGAATATTGGCTCATACGAATGATATGCAAACCGGTCTCATTATCTCTATATTCAGCTGCTGTACCTAAACGGTTAATGATTTCCAGTCTTGTTTCGCGTATTTCTTTGGTTCTTTTCTGAACTTCTTTATCTAGTATCTCATTGTGCATGCGCAATTGAATCTGTGCTAGTTTGACTTCCAGCAGATTACGAATACGAACCAGCACTTCAGCGGGATTAAACGGTTTGCTTAAATAGTCGCGAGCACCGTTACTAAGCGCCCTAAGTCTGGTTTCCTGGTCGGATAGAGCCGATAGGACTAAAATGGGGGTATCGAATTCTTTCTTGGCTTTTTTAAAGGCTTCAATAACGGCAAAACCGTCTAAAACCGGCATTAGAATATCGAGCAAAATCAAATCAAATGTATTCGTTTTATAGAGCTCAATTGCCTGTTCCGGATCTGTTGTGGTGGTAATAGCTGTGTATCCCGCCTCTAACATTATTTCCTCCAAAACATCCACGTTGATCTGGTCATCATCGATAATAAGGATCTTTGATGCATAAGGATCAAGTTCTGATTCGGTGCTTCCTCCGAAATACTTGGCCTTATTAAACAGGGATGCTGGATTCATACTTTTTTACCTTAAAATTAACTGTTATTGTTGATGATTCTTCTAATCCACAATTTTATATTCGGTTTTCCAAACTCTGATTTGATCTGTTTTTTAAATTAAAAGAGATGTTTAGAACTTTTATTACTACTTAATAATAGTCTAAGGATTGAACTAATTCAAGATAATTTTCAAATTGACTCAGGGCAATCGTATGAAAATCACTCTCCTTGTCATCCTCGCGAATGCGGGGATCCAGTATAAAAGTCAGGAAAAGATCTAAATTGAGAAACTATGCGGAAAACCAGGATGGATTCAGGTTTTTTAGTAGGGTGTGATATTTTCGTCCAACAGGAATGATGGCCACGTTATCTTCATTGTCTTTTAAAGTAATTTCATAATCCTGTGTTCCCTTTTTTCGAATGGTCGTAATTTTAATTGGATTAACCAGGTAGGACTTATGAACCCTCAACAGATCATTCTCTTTAAACTGCTTTTCCAGTTCCTTTAATGAGGTTCTGATCAGCATTGGATTAATATCGGTTGAGAGGCAGACGATTTTACAATAGGGGAATTGTGAGTGAATATATAAAATGCTACTGAAATATTGAGAAATTTGTTTATATATGGTGGATTGATCTTTTTGAGTGGCTATTTTATTTAGTGACTTAACTTCTTCTTCGTATTTAAGGCGTAAAAAAACTTTTACTTTTGCCCGAAGTTCTTCTTCTTCAAACGGTTTAATAATATAGTCATCTCCACCCACCTGATAACCTGCCAGTCGATCTTGTAACATCTCTTTGGCAGAAATGAATATGATTTTAGTGTGGTAAAGTCTGGGATTTTCCCGGATTTTCTGACAGACTTCGTATCCGTTGATGCCAGGCATCATTATATCCAAGAGGACTATATCCGGATTATATTGTTCAATAACGGTTAAAGTTTCTTCACCGTTCAGGCAGGTTCTTATGTCATATTGGTTGTCCAGTGCTTCCTGAATTACATCCAGATTGACTTCATCATCATCAACAACCAAAATCTTATGTTGTTTCAGCATTCCTACCCCGGCCTATATTTAGTGACGATACAGTGTGTTGAATCCTCTCATTTCTTAGGCTATTTTAGCAGGATAGTCAATTATTTTTGTCCATTTTTTTGGATGCTAAAAAACAAAATTGTAATTTCAATCCGATCTTGACACCCTTGAAAGACCTGATTATAATATGTTCATTAGTTGAACACAGAACGGACAATTCTTTTTGTGAATAAAATGATCACTTAGTAAATAGGTTTGAAAATGTACTATTTCCCTGGAGAGCGTTGGTATGCGATACGTGTTAAGTATCGTCACGAAAAAATCACTGAGAAGACTTTGAGCAGCAAGAATTTTTCTCCTCTCTATTTGACTTATCAGGAAAAAAGCAAACGAAAAGACCGAAAACTTATCTTAACAAAGGCTTTTTTCCCGGGATACATGTTCATCAAAGCAGCTTTGGATGCACATTCTCATGTCGAAATACTGAAAAGTATTGGGGTAGTAGAGTTACTTCACAATAGCCAGGGTCCACTTCCCATCTCAGAAGAGCAAATTGAAAACGTTGCCCGCCTAAGGGACTACAAAGGAAAGATCGTTTCGTTCACTGAGTTCGCCAAAGGCATGCTAGTCAAAATCATCCAGGGCCCACTAGCCGGATTAATAGGACGAATCGACGATATCCGCCGAGACCTAATCCAAATAGGCATAGACTCAGTCCCCGGCACAGTTTGCATCCAGGTCTCCAGCTCCCAAATCGAACCCTTGAAATCAGATCACACGCTAGCAGATTTAATAAAGTAGAAAAGGTAGTTTTACTCAAACCCCCTTTTTTTGTTTTTCCTTAAACTTTGAATCTTGAACGTTTTTTATCTTTTTTTTTAACCTCTGAACCTTGAACCGTGAACTGTGAACGTTTTTATCTCCCTTCTAATAATGATATCTACAAGATATAATTATTAAAAATTTCGCGTCAACGGCATAAACCAAACGATTTGTATCATCAATTCTTCTGGACCAGAAGCCAGACAAATTTTCCTTTAAGGGTTCTGGTTTTCCGATGCCTTTGAAAGGATCATCCTTTTTAATATCACCGATAAGCTTGTTTATTCGTTTTAGTGTTTTTTTATCTTGTGTTTGCCAGTATAAATAGTCTTTCCAAGCCTCACCAGTCCAAGCTAGTTTCCTATTCATCCATTGTTTCTCTTTCAACAGTTTCGTGATTTCTGTATTGAGCTATAGACTTTGCAAGATGTTTAACATTAGCAGGTGATTTTAATAGGTGGAATGTTTCAAGAAAACTATTGAATGTATCTAAAGACATAACAACAGCATCTGCTGAATCTCGGCGAGTGATTACAGTATAATCTGCATCATCAATCACTTGATCTAGTAATGTTTTTAAATTGTTACGTGCTTCACTGAAATTAACGACTCTCATTTTTTTCCCTCCATACTTGCTCTGTTTATTGTACAAGTATAAGAATATCCAAACAACTTGTCCAGTAAATTGCACATGTCTAATTTTTTAATCAAACTTATTACACGCCAGTATTTTATATTCCCATAAGTTTTTTTCTCTTTTTTTTTAACTTTTGAACCTTGAACCGTGAACTTTGAACTTTTTTATCCTGACACCTGACACCTGACACCTGATAAAAACCTTGAACTTTATTTTACTGACTTAGTTTTGAACTCGCGAGACGATTAAGACTAATCCCAGCCTCTGCTGCTTTCATGGCTAACGTACGGTGGA
>Ga0307989_1000227_pt1 | contig 40730 bp, 26 predicted proteins | sample EllFjometagen185_FD_203164 | JGI IMG/M metagenome (GOLD analysis project Ga0307989, IMG submission 203164) | Marine microbial communities from Ellis Fjord, Antarctic Ocean - #185 | ecosystem: Environmental > Aquatic > Marine > Unclassified | place: Southern Ocean | collected 2014-10-08 | reverse complement strand
TATTTGTCATTATGCACCCTTGTAGCGTGGAAAAATTAGAGCGAAAGTTGAGCCCGCACCCTTTTTGCTTTTCACTTGATGTCTCCACAATGTTTGGGACACATTTAGCCTAAAGTTAAGAGACACTCTCATGGTGTCGCTATATGGGGTACCGGTTTTAGTTTTCAACAATGTTACCTAAAGGAAATTCAATTATAAAACTGGATCCTTCACCAAAAGCACTCGTTGCAGATATTGAGCCTCCCATGTTCTGAAGTATGTTGTAGACAATTGAGAGACCAAACCCTTTTCCCTGACCGACCTCACGCGTTGTAAAAAACGGATTAAAGGCCTGGCTTAATGTTTCTTCAGACATGCCAACACCCGTATCAGTGACAGTAAGTCGGACTCGCTTAGACTGAATATTTTTTCCCGAGGCATATTCATTACATTTAAGGTTTACACTCAATTCTCCACCATTTGCTATAGCTAAAATGGCATTGTCAATCACATTGATGAGAACGGTTCGGAGCTGTTGTTTATCCCCTATCACTGGCGGACAATTCTTTACGAAAGCTACCTCAATACGACTCACATCCAGGCCAGCAGTAACCTTTTGTTCTAGTACATCACTTATTAATATAGGTAGATCAAGGGGCTCTGAATGGCCGGAATCCAGAGAACTAATCAACATAACCTGTCCTACCAATTGCTTGGCATCATTGGCGGTGTCAAGTAAATGCTCAAAATCATCTCTAATAGCCTGCTCCTCAGGCAGTTGATCTTTAACAAGTCCTGCATATAGAAATAAGCTCTGCAGGGCATTGTTAAACTCATGCGCAACACCACCCACCATGGTTCCAAAGGCTCGCAGGTTTTCAGATTCTCGTGATTTTTTCTCAAGACTAACATGTTCACTAATATCACGACTACTTCCTCTCAATCCTAAATATTCGCCTTGAGTTGAGACAATCCGATTGCATTCTGAACCAATCCACCGCTCTTCGCCGTCTTTTGTAATGATCCTGTAAGTGGAAGTGCCCTTAATTGAGGGGTTGGAGTTGCTAGATAAATAGTTAAGTCTAACGAAAGCAATATCTGAGATTGCCAGGAAAATAGAAAGAAGTAGAAAGATTTTTGTTGATTGTTTCATTTTTGTCTGATTGTCTCGAGATGATTATATATGAAGGTCCATTGCTTGAATCTGAGCAATTAATTCTTCTGCTGTCCAGGGTTTTTGAATAAATCCGGTAATACCAATTCCGGTATATTCTTTCTTGTCTTCAACACCAAGCTGACCCGTTGAAAGAAGAATTGGGACATCAGAATTTGTGTTTCTGATCTCTTTGGTAAGATCACTACCTGATAGATTGGGCATGGATTGATCTGTAACAATAATATCAAATTTCTCAGGATTAGCTTTAAAGAGTTCTAAGGCTTTCTTACCATCGATGGCGCTAGTAACCGTAAAGCCTTTCCGAATAAGCACAGCCGCAGTTGGTATGCGAATACTATCTTGATCATCAACTAGTAGAATAGACTTCTTAAAGTTAGTTGGTGGGGCTTTCGGTTTAAGAGTGGGCTGCTTGTCTTCCTTGGTTTCACCCACTGGTATCAGAATCTGGAATATTGTCCCCTTGTCTACCTCACTTGTTACATCTATTTGTCCATTCATCTTCTCGACAAGGCCATGAACGACTGAAAGTCCCAGACCTGTGCCTTTTCCAATTTCTTTCGTTGTAAAAAATGGATTAAAGATTTGTTCGAGGGTTTCTGAATCCATTCCTTGCCCAGTATCACTAATTAGTAGTTCAATTGTATCCCCACTAACGGGACTGGGAATTTGATGCAATTTTACAGACAGGATGCCATTTGTATCTTTCATGGCATGTCGAGCATTATTACAAATATTTATTACTATTTGATGAACCTGGGTCTCGTCACATATGATGGGGTCACAATTCATATCAATATCTTGGCGGATATCAATATTTGCCGGGAAGGCAGACCTTTCTAGGTCTAATGCCCCTATAACGAGTTTCTGAATAGGTTGAAGCATCATGTCAGCTTTGGATTTACGGCTAAAGGTCAAGATTTGCTTGACAATATCTTTCGCTCGATCGCCATCCTTTAACAAATGCTCTATGTTTGCCTGTATTTCTTTATCATCAGGAAGCATATCTTTAAGTATACCCGCATATAGAAATATACTTTGGAGTATATTGTTTAATTCATGGGATATGCCTCCCACCATAGTGCCTACAGCTTCCAACTTTTGGGATTGTCTCAGTTGTTTTTCGAGGACTTCCCGATCTAATTCTGCTTGTTTTTTGAGAGTGATATCTTCTTTAATAGCAAGATAATGTGTTACTTTATAGTTATTATCAAAGATTGGTGATATTCGAGCATGTTCCCAATATAATTCCCCATTTTTCTTTTTATTATGGAATTCACCTGACCATACATTACCGGTGCTAATGGTTGTCCATAAGTTACGATAATATTTTTTCGACTCTCCATCAGATTTAAGAATTCTTGAATTTTGTCCGATAGCCTCAGCTCTGCTATATCCTGTAAGCGATATAAACTTTTGATTTACATACTCAATATCACCCTTAAGGTCAGTGATCACTATGGATACAGGACTCTGCTCAATGGCTATGCTCAGTTTAGTCAGTTCAATCTCAGTTAATTTTTGATCTGATATTAGTTGTTCAAGAGTTATAACCATTCTATTAAATGATGAACCGAGCAGTCCTAATTCATCAGCACGTACAGATTTTACTCTAGCATCCATTTCACCGTTTTCAACACGGTGTGTTACTTGCAATAGTTGTCTGATTCCTGAAGTGATTCCCCGAGCCATGAAAATGGCAAAAATGGATCCCACGAGAATAGCCAGCAGGGTATATCCGATACCGTCTCGTAATATTTTTCTGAGACCAGAGTTTAGGACTTCCTGGGAGACAGCAACTCTTGACCAGCCGATATGGTGCAAATCGCTAAATACTGGAACAGCTATATCAATCACATCGGCATTATTAACCAAATATTTGATGTTCGGTGGATCTTCAAGCATACTGAGGCTGATTGAATCTTTCACAAAGAGACCAACCAAAGAATTATCCGTGTGGGCTAGAACCCTTCCCTTAGGGGAAAGGATCATAGCATATTTGATATTGGGATAGACTCTCTGAGAAAGCACGACTTCTTCCAGGCCAATAACATCATCAGAGAGAACCCAAGAGATACTATTAGCAGCGAGAGATATTGCCAAAGCTTCCGTATGCTCAACACTCTGGTGACTCAAAAATGATCTTTGCCGAGAGACAAGATCAGAGACAAAAATAGTCATTAGGATTGCATGGACGAGGGCAATTCCCAGGATCAATTGGCGACGGATCGATGCGTTCAATATTTTTCTTATAGATTGATATATTTTATCCATAGTTAGACCTAGCGCTCAATGCTTCTGACATTGAGATCAAACTTCTCTAAAAATCCATGTACAGGGACAAAGGTTGTATCTGTTGCAGCTTCAAATTTACTTAATTCCATTCGCTCTAAAATGTCTCGACCAAATTCACTCTTGTGCAGATCAAATAGGATCTGAGCAACTTGAGCAACAATTTCTGGGGGAACATCATCTCTTGCAACTAGACCATTATTAGGGAGTGACTCCGTTGCCCATTTGACCTCTAATTCCTTTTGTAACTGGGGGCGTGCTTTAGACAACGCCCGCCATGGGGGAGGCCAGGTTGCACCGGCAACTACATTTCCAAGGAAGACATTCATGATAGAAGACTCTTGAGACCCAACATAGTTGATGTGAATATCAGTAGTCACAGTCAGCCCATTTTCGTATAAGAAATATTGGGGCATCATCGTGGCGGCCAATGCTGTGGGTGCGGGAAAACTAACAGATTTGCCTTTGAGGTCTGCAACCTCATTAATATTGCTATCCTTCCGAACCAGGATTATCCCTCGGAAATTTTCATCATCACCCATTTTACCGAATACATGATAACCATGCTTAAGCGATAGGACTGTTTGATAGGGATTGGGAAGAGCAAATGCAAACTTACCAGCATATAGTTTCTCATCAAAGGCTGCGTAGTTACGTGAGGCTTCAATTTCAAAATCAGCACCTTCAATCTTTTCAGAAAGCAATGCTGCAACAGGTCCAAAGACTTTATGTAAGCGTTGGGGATTATGCAGTGGGTGAATACCAAAAATATAATGGGTACTCTGTTCTTTTATGACTGTTTTGCCATATTGTGGGTGATAGAGGGTGGTTTTTGAATTATCACAAGCGGTAACGAAGAGGAACGAAATTAATGCCAACCCCATATTCTTAATGGCTAGGTACATGTACGAATATTTCTGCATATTACAGACCTCTTTCATCTTCATTTAAGCGTCTATTAGATTTGCAGAAAACTATTATCTACACCAAGTAATTCAAAGTGTGTTTTTTTTGCTATTCTCTGAAAATATCATTCACAATATTTATAAGATCTACTGTTGAGATTGGCTTTTCCAAGATCATATCAGCACCAAATGTTTTAGCAATATCGAGAATTCCCATGTTATGAGATGCGCCCCCGCCTGAAATAGCAATGATCTTCACATTAAGATCAAGGTCTCTAATTTGCTTGATCATCGTTAGACCATCTTTACCTGGCATGAGGATATCCGTAATGACTAAATCAAATGAGGACGACTCGAATGTTTGAATTCCAAGAAACCCATTTGAGGCAACGGTTACTCCATATCCATACATCTTAAATAATTGAGAATATCCCATTCTAATTCCTTCATCATCATCAACAATTAGGATCTTCAGGGAGTTATCATTTTGTTTCATCTTTAACGATCTCCTTTTCCATAAGGCACATAGTAGCTAAAAATAGATGCACCCTATAGGCGGTCTATCAGGGGAATCCTAAAATAATGGCTGCAAAAGCCTTACATTTATGCAATCCAAGGCTTATTGCTGACCCTAATAATACCAATTATACCATATTCATTTCCAAAGTTGACATTAAATCCAAAATGTTTTTCTTTTTCTCAAACTTTAAATGTGACGCCCTCGCAAAAAGTCCCTCTCGTAGAGCGCGCAAAGACGCAGAGTATTGATATTTATGAATTCAGACATGTTTACAATATGTGGTTGTATTTAATGGATTTAGGGTACATTTTATGATTTTTCAGATACTTTTTGCGAAACCGTCAAAAGTGTACCCTAAATTTTAAATATTTTTTTTCGATCTTCAAGTTATGAGCATAGTCCTGAGAGCATCCTCGGGATTATAACTTTAAGTGAAGAAAAACGTAAAAAGATGACGAAATTGGGTGCTATTTTGAAGTATAACTGGTCATGACTCCGCCTGAAGGCTTCATCGCACAGGCTCCATTTCTATTCCTGCCGCGATCATACTTTTGCAGCCCTTACGTTTCAGCGTTCTGCTCAAGTATGAGGGTTTATTATTTTACAACGAATGCCATCAGCAGATATGACAGAGAATCTATCAATCGCTTGATGTGAGATATTTTGTTCTGTTTACAATCCCAGAGTATGCTAATTCAAGATTCTTAGCCAATAGTTTCTTATTGTAGTGATTCACCTTGTAATGATAAGCCAACATGTCCTTCTCAAACTGTTCATTAATCTCAACCCAGGTTTTCTCGCGATGCATCCGCGAATATTGCTGCAATCCCTCGATGTAATTTTCACTGGGAATTTCAACATCGTTCCGACGGAAATTTGGAAAAGTGATTCCTCGGCTTCTCAACCTTTCAGTGGCCGAGTAAAAGGAAGAGGCTGGCAGCTTCAGGGCTTCCAGCGTTTTCCCTCCTACCCCAGTATTCATGTAATGATAGAGGAAGAGATTGTAATGAAAGAGGTCCTTGAGCTGGACCCAATTCAGTTCTTTTGAAAAAGCAAATAGCTCTTCATTGGCAGATTCAGCCATTCCCCCAGGAAAATGTTCTTCCAGGAAATTCACATAATCATCAACTGCGGATTTTCTTGAGCCACTGATGGGAATCCCCCGTTTAGCCAATTCCATGACAGCTCCAAACCCTTGTTGGTAGTAGAAATATGCCTTGGTGATATCCTTTTTATGACGATGGTAGATCTGGCCAGCAATCATACTGGCAGCCGCTAACTCAGTGCTGATGGAATAACGCTGACTAATTTCCATGGAGGCCATCGCCCATTCCAAAGCTTTACCTGCATCTCCCGCTTTTTGGAGCATCTCTGCTAATTTGAACAGAATGCGAGTTTTGAAATAATTGTTCTCTACAGTAGTAAGCAAATCCTCAAAGTATTTTACGGCCTCCGTGTCTCGGTCCTGGATTACCAGCAAACATCCTCTGGTAAATTCAATATTCCGTTGTAAATACTGATATCCAAATGTCACTGCCAGTTCGTGGGCTTGATCCAGATGGGTAGCTGCATCGCTCAATTCAGACTGTTGAATGTAGTGAAGTGCTAAATCATAATGAGCCTGAGTTTCCATAACTGTCATTTCATATTTGTTAAAATAGGCAATGCTCTGGAGCCACTTTCTCAATGCTGAATTTTTAAGGGTGCCTTCCTGTTTGACCATAAATTGATATGCAATCATCTGCTTCATTCGATTGCCCCGGACACTTGCATTCGCCTTTTCGAGATACATAAATGCGGCACTCTTGTCATTTGCTTCATATAGAAAATTAGCGTATTCGTAGTAAAAAAATGTGAGCGCATTCTCTTGTTGAGATCCCTGATTTAAAACATTCACCTTCTCAAGGACCTGGTCATACAGCTCGACTGCAAAGACGTAGTTGCCCTCCCGTCCAGCGATTTTCGCATAAGTAATCTTGTGCAAAGCCTCTAACATTTTATTCCGACGCTCGGAACCGCTGCCCTGTTCGAGAAGCTTTTCAATCTTCCCCTCACTCAATATTCCTGTTTGTCCAAGAAGTCCATAACTTTCAGCAGCATGAAATTGCTCCACAAAATTAGAACGTTCATTTGTTTTATTTAATTCATTCCCCACGAGATGTTGTCGCTTCGTCATAGTGATTCCTGTCCTACCCCTTGTTCGTTAATCAAGAGTATTCCTAAATTGGTTACACCTCTTGCAAAGCCCCCCCATTTATATGCAAAATATATGACCTAAACCCTTGATGCATCAAAAGATAGTCTGTGTCGATATCAATTACAAAATATAATACTGTATTTCATGCATTTTAACAATATCTAAGATTATTTATATGATATATTAGATATCATAAAATATTTTATAATGTGAAGTAGCAATTTCAAATTCTATCTACGAAAGGAATCATTAATCTGTGGATTGGCGAGGTCGATCGTGGACACCTTCTCGACGGGTAGCCAACACTATCGTCAATTTGATAACCCATGTTTGTTCACTCGAAACCATTGTTCATCCTTTTTCCATCAATCTTTCCATTTATATTTCGTGCTATTCGGGAAATGCCAATTGCTTCCCTAATGACGCTAAATAAGATACGGGAAAAGTTATGTCAGAAAATATGCTCACCGAGATTCAGGAATTAGAAACTGTTTTTAGTACCGATGAGGGGACTGTAAAAGCGGTGGACAAAGTATCTTTTAGCTTAGAAAAAGGTCGCACTGTTGGCGTGGTTGGAGAATCCGGCTCAGGAAAGTCTGTTACTTCCCTATCACTCATGCGGTTGATTCCTAATCCTCCAGGCAGGATCGTTGGTGGTCGTTTGATGTACCAATCCAGGACCAAAGGTCTAGTAGACCTGGCAAAGGTACCTGAGAACGAAATGCGAGAATTTCGGGGCAATGAAATCGCCATGATTTTTCAGGAACCCATGACCTCTCTGAATCCAGTATTCACCTGTGGGGATCAAGTGATGGAAGCTTTGATTCTCCATCAGGATATGAATAAAAAACAAGCCCGTGAGAAAACCTTAGAACTTTTTAAGGAAGTTGAACTCCCTCGGCCTGAAAAAATCTTAGATGCCTACCCGCACCAAATTTCCGGGGGCCAAAAGCAGCGCGTCATGATTGCCATGGCCATGTCATGCAATCCGCGTATCCTGATTGCCGATGAGCCGACCACAGCTTTAGATGTGACCGTCCAGGCTACTATTCTTGACCTCATGCGGAAGTTACGGGATACCCATGATATGGGAATTATCTTTATTACCCATGACCTGGGTGTAATCGCTGAGATTGCCGATCATGTTGTGGTTATGTATAAAGGAAAGATTGTTGAACAGGGATCGGTTTGGGAAATTTTTTCCAACCCACAACATCCTTATACCAAAGGTTTACTGGCCTGTCGTCCTCCTCTTGATCACCGCTTAAAAAAGTTGCCTACAATTTCTGATTTTATGGAAGAAGGCGAAACAGGGGAAATGGTCGAATTAGATAGATCTATGGATGATACGATTCATGATCTCATCATCACTGCAGAAGAAACTGAAAAACGTCATGAACTGCTCTACGCCAAGACCCCTATTCTGACAATCAATAATTTGAAGACCTATTTCCCCATTAGGGAAGGTCTTTTTAGCAAAGTAGTTGATAATGTGAAGGCTGTGGATGATGTAAGTTTTGATGTCTACCCCGGTGAGACCCTGGGCCTGGTTGGTGAATCTGGTTGCGGGAAGACAACACTTGGCCGTACTATTTTACGGCTCATTGAGCCTACTGCAGGAAATATTATTTTTGATGGCCGTGATATTACTGATATTAAGGGTGAAGAGCTTCGCAATTTCCGTAGAAGAGTGCAAATCATTTTCCAGGATCCCTACTCGTCTTTGAACCCAAGAATTACCATCGGTTCAGCCATTCTCGAACCCATGCAGGTTCACAAAATACACGCTGATGACACAGTCCGACGCCAAAAAGTCCACGAACTTTTGGAACGCGTCAACCTGGACCCAGCTCATTACAATCGCTATCCCCATGAATTCTCTGGTGGTCAGAGGCAACGTATCTGTATTGCTCGTGCTTTGGCAGTTCAGCCTGAGTTTATTATTTGTGATGAATCTGTTTCCGCTCTGGATGTTTCCGTGCAGGCCCAGGTTCTAAATCTTCTCAATGAACTTCGCGAAGAATTTGGTTTGACCTATATCTTCATTTCTCATGATCTATCTGTTGTAAAATTTATGTCTGATAGAATGGTCGTCATGAATGAGGGGAAGGTGGAAGAGATGGATGATGCTGATAAAGTCTATCAAAATCCACAAACTGACTATACCAAACGATTAATTGCTGCTATCCCCCGTGGTGACCTTAATGATATTAAAGCCTCGCACATCGCTAGAAATGCATAGTTTAACACCATCTACATTTCCAAATACACCTGCTACCCAAGACTGACATAGCTAATTAGTGTCTGTCCATAATGTCATGATTTAACAAATTTATGTTAAACCGTTGAAACGGTTTTTATATTGAGTTTAAAGACAGACACTAATTAGCGAGTCTTTGCGAAAATATAGTGACAGCCTGCCACAGCGTAATTCTGAAAGACTGAAGACGGGTGGCAATCCCCAATGCCTAATTTAGAATTCACAGATCGCCACGGTCATGTTTCCCTCGCGAAGACACGACCTAATCTTTGGAGCACGCAGTACGTGGCAATCTCCTACATCAATTTGATAATGTATTGACAAAGAATGGTCGCCATCCTAGGGATCCCCTCGGGACACAGATACAATGCGCGTATTTGGAAATGAAATTGGTATTATTGATTTAGAAATATAAAAAAATGGCTCAAATCATTTAGGATTTGAGCCACTTCTCACGAATTCAGGGGTACTGTTAAAATCAGTTCAACTATTTTTTCTTCGCTGCTTCTTTCAAACGTTTATCCACATCATCAATAACTTTATCAATGGCTTCACGGCGAATTCCCTCCGTAGCTCCATCAATATCCTTAAAGGCAGATTTGCCAACTTCCATTTTCTGCTGAATAACTTTCATCGGATTGTCTTCAGTCATATAGATATAACCACCGTAGGCCAAGACTCCGAGCAGTAACAACATGGCCAGCTTAAAGACTTTCTTCATCAAAAATATGAAGATTATCAAGCCTAAAATCCCTGCAGCTGCCATATAAAGGGGATTACTCATTACTAGAGCAAGAATATCTTGCATAAAACATTATCCTTTATCGTTAAAAGAGCGTTTAGCCATTATTCTCACGTGGTTCATTACTCTCATTTCTCATGATCGATTTCACACGATGTTAAACGACTCTTCAGCAAATCAAAACAAAAATTGTCTTAAATACTCAGAACTGGAATATCACACAGAAACCTAAAGCTTATATAGACTCACTACTCTCGTTAGGAGGATTTATTCAACCTCATTGGTTTTAGTTCCATCTTACATTCTTCACAACGGCCTGGTGCATCATGGCGAATATGACTGTGGATTTCCATAGGACAGCCATAGTACTCCTGTTTATCTGCTGATGTAATAACTGCTGGTACAAGTTTCATATTACATTCTGAACAGGAACCAGGTTCTTTGCTATGGATATGTTTATGTGATTCCATTGGGCAGGTATAATAAATCAGCTTTTCGCCATCAATAGTGGTCTGTGCAGTATGGGAAGACATTTTTGTTTTGGCCTTCGTTTCTGCTGGTTCTTTATCACCACCGCAGCTGATTAAAAGACCGGCAAATAATACAATAATTAATGTGTATTTCATTTTATTACCTTTCGTTTAGGTTTTGTTTCATTTTTCACTAACATTAAAGTTTTACTGGTTGTGAGGATAACAGCCTGATGGTCAGATATGGAGACAACATATCAGTGACTACCTCCTGGTTAGTTGTGGGGAAAAGACCATGCCTTGTCCCCACAACAATAAGATTAAATGCAATACTCAACACCTTACATCATGCCACAATCAATGGCATCGAGGAGGATATGGATGAGTAATCCAATCCCCACAACCCGAGTCTTCTTGGGAAAAAGTAACAACACATAAAGACCAATAGCCCATTCAGTATGCAGGGGATGAAAACCCACACTACATCTATCTGGATCATAGATTGGATCGGCTAAGAGATGATCGAGGTCGATGAGAATGGTTGCTGACATGAGTATCCAATAATGGGTCCATTTCTTGGTAGGTTGAATCCATTTAGCCAACCCCGGTGCAAGCAGTCCTGGGACAGCAAAATGGGCGATTATGTGTAAAATACCACGCATCAGCTAGAAAAGAGGTTGCCCAAGAATCCTTTCTTCTGAGTCCCTACTACAGGTTCATAGCCACTCTCACGAATGACTTCAGCAGCTTCCTCTGATGTTAAATCGCCCTCAACAGTAACTACTTTTTTTGATAATTTAATGTTGATTGACTTAATTCTTGAATCATCTTCCAATCCCTGCTGTATACTCGAGACACACCCATTACAGGTCATATTATTCACTGTAAATACATGTTTATTCATATATAATACTCCTTCATAACTAATAATTATATCTTTCCAAACCACATCAACACACCGATGGTGACAAAACTGGCGCCAGCAACTCTGGTGATAGTCTCCGCCGGTATTCTAGCCTGGACCCAGTCCCCAATGAGGACAGCTATTCCAGTCAACACTGCAAAAGCCAACATCGACCCCAAAAATACTGACCAGGGGGAATAGCCTCTTCCTGTCATTGCTAAAATTGCCAATTGTGTTTTATCTCCCAATTCAGCAATGAATATTGCCCCAAAAGCTAACCATACGGCTTTCATATTCTAGTATTCCTCACCCTTTTTTGTTTCTTTAACAATGGCTATTCCTTTTCAAATGAGGAATTATTTAAATCTTATCTTTCAAGAGCCTATGCTCGGCAACAATAACATAAACAACGGGTACTACAAACGTATTCATGATCGCAAAGAGCATCCCACCAAACGATGGAATGGCCATGGGTACCATGACATCTGCTCCCCTCCCTGTTGACATGAGGACTGGAATCAAGGCTAGCAAAGTGGTTGCCGTGGTTAACATGGCAGGACGGATTCTACGTTTCCCTGCCAGAACTGCAGCAGCATGGATGGCTTCCCGAGTCATGGGTTTTGCCTTTGCAAATTGCTGCTCAAGATAGGTTGAAATTAAAACCCCATCATCCGTAGCAATTCCAAAGAGGGCTAAAAATCCTACCCACACCGCTACACTCAAATTGATTTCATGAATTTGAAAAACCTCCCTAAAGTGTAGCCCTCCTAGGGAAAAGTTCATGAACCAGGGTTGGCCATATAGCCATAGCATAGTAAAGCCCCCCGCCCAGGCTACAAAAATCCCAGAGAATACGATGAGAGTCGTCGATGTACGTTTAAACTGCATATATAAAATCACAAAAATGGAGACCAAGGCCAAGGGCAACACAATACGCATCCGCTTGGTAGCCCGGACCTGATTCTCATAAGATCCTGTGAAAGCATAGCTCACACCTTCGGGTACTTTCAAGCTTCCCGAGGCAATTTTACTTTCTAGATATGCGCGGGCTTGTTCCACTACATCTACCTCTGCATAACCGTCTACCTTATCAAAAAGCACATAGGACAGCAGAAAAGTATTTTCACTCTTGATCACCTGGGGTCCACGCGTGAAGCGAATAGTGGCCAGTTGACCCAAGGGAATCTGCGCTCCAGATCGAGTGGGAACCAGGATGGACTCAAAGCTCTCATCATTGTCCCGGAACTCCCGCATATACCGCACTCGGATGGGATAACGCTCACGGCCTTCAATAGTGGTTCCGACCTGTTTCCCCCCAATGGCCACAGCAATCACTTGTTGAACATCCCGAATAGAGAGACCATAGCGAGCGATGGCCCGCCGGTCGATATCAATTTCCAGATAGGGTTTACCAACAATTCGATCTGCAAATACAGCTCTGGCTTTAACGGAGGGGACCTCTTTCAGGAAACGTTCCAGGTCTAGACCGAAAGCTTCCATGCTTTCAATATCAGAGCCCTGGACCCGGATACCCATGGGGGCTCGCATCCCACTCTGCAACATGACGATTCTCGCTGCAATGGGTTGTAGTTTGGGGGCAGATGTTGTTCCAGGTAATTGCGCCACTTTGACCAACTCATCCCAGATATCCTGATTATTACGGATATGGGAGCGCCATTGCCGGAAGGGTTTACCTCGTGAATCAGCGATTAATTCCCCAGCTTGATCCCGCACAAAATTTCCATCTCCAGCTACTCTATATTTCAGAATATTGCCTGATTCATCCTGGATATATTCTGACTTATAGGTGATGATGGATTCAATCATAGATATGGGAGCCGGGTCCAGAGGGGTCTCTGCCCGACCAATCTTACCCACAACTTCTTCTACTTCTGGTATGGAGTACAGAGCTTTATCCAGGATTGAGAGGACATCCAATGACTCCTCCATCCCGGCGTGAGGCATAGTCGTTGGCATATACAGAAAAGAGCCCTCATCTAGAGCAGGCATAAACTCACGTCCCAAGCCAGGAAAAGTATGAACCAACTTTTGGTAGGGTCTGGTTTGCTGAATGAATTGGGGCGACCAATTAAAAAGTGAGTCAAATCCTATCCACGCGTTTAATCCAAAGAGCAAGAGCAGGGATGGGAGCAGTAAAGCATACCCCCGATTATTGAGCATCCAGGCCAACACAAGTGGATAAACCGCTGTAAATTTTTGGATGGACCAAAGCACGAATCCGACCAGAAGCGCGACGAACATGAAATTTATAAACATGTTATATTCGTAACCCAAAGGAACCCAGGTAAGCGAAAGCAAAACGATTACATCCAGTACCAACAGATAGTTCAAGGTTTTAGCATGGTACAACCAGGGATAATTCTTGAGCCAAGGCTTTAGCAATTGAATCAGCGCAATACTACTTAGAATCAACCCGATGATGATGCTGTAGGCAATACTCACCCAAAGAGCGAGTCCTAATAATAGGAGCAGTGACCCGATCTTTGTCCACTGTTTACGTGATTTGTGAGAAAATACGAAACTGGCAATAACAGGTAGGACCAGAATAGCGAGGACAACCGAAGAAATCAAGGCAAAGGTCTTGGTGTACGCCAAGGGCTTAAAGAGTTTCCCTTCAGCGCCTTCCATGGTGAACACTGGCAGAAAACTGATCACAGTTGTCGACACAGCAGTTAAAATTGCAGGACCTACTTCACGAGCTCCTTCCAGGATACGGTCAATGAGATTTGACGAGCCCTCCTCACTCTCCAACTTTTTGAGGATATTCTCGGTCATAATTATGCCCATATCCACGATGGTCCCGATGGCGATAGCTATTCCAGATAAAGCCACAATATTGGCATCTACCTGAAATAGTTTCATGCCCACAAAGGTGATCAATACTGCAGCAGGCATCATCATGCTGATGAGGATGGAAGCCCTAAGGTGCATGAGTAGAACGAGAATAACAATCAGGGTAATGATTATCTCTTCCCGCAAAGCATGATTCAAAGTACCCAATGTCTCATAAATCAAACTGGATCGATCGTAGAAGGGAATGATCCTAACTTGGGATTCCCGTCCATCTGCCAATGTCTTGCTGGGTAAACCTGGTGATATTTCTTTGATCTTGGCTTTGACTGCATTAATCGTGGCCAGGGGATTTTCGCCATAGCGGGTGACGACCACACCGCCCACAACTTCAGCACCTTGCTTATCCAGAGCACCTCGGCGGAGAGCTGGTCCAAAACTGACATGAGCAACGTCTGCAATAGTGATGGGAGAGTTATCAATCACCTTCAATACGGTTGCCTCAAGATCTTCCAAACTTTTAATGAAACCCAAGCCACGAATCATATACTCAACCCGATTGACTTCTACCGTACGCGCTCCGATTTCGTTATTGGCATCTTTGACAGCCTGAAATACTTGTAAGAGAGAGATGTCATAATGCCTCAAACTCTGAGGATTCACATCGATTTGGTATTCTTTGACAAAGCCACCAATAGAGGCAACTTCTGCAACCCCTTGGGCCGTAGAAAGACCATATTTCACATAGTAATCTTGGATAGAACGTAACTCATGCAGATCCCACCCCCCGGTAATTTTGCCAGCTTCATCCCGTCCTTCCAGGGTATACCAGAATACTTGACCCAGGGCTGTGGCATCCGGTCCCAAAGAGGGTTTTACCTCCTCTGGTAAGGTTCCGGCAGGAAGTGCATTCAATTTTTCCAAAATCCGACTTCTGGACCAGTAAAAATCTACTCCCTCATTGAAAATGACGTAGATCGTTGAGAAGCCAAACATGGAGAATGAGCGTACAGTCTTGACTTCTGGGGTACCCAATAAGGCAACTGTCAGTGGATAAGTAATTTGGTCTTCGATATCCTGAGGAGATCGTCCCGCCCATTTAGAGAATACAATTTGCTGATTCTCACCAATATCCGGTATCGCATCAACTGGGACTGGCGTGCGATCAATACCTGGGATTTGCCAGTCAAAGGGAGCAGTCAATAAACCCCAGACCATGATAGAGATAAACAGGATCAGGGTAATCAGTCTATTCTCGAGGGGCAATCCAATTAATCGATCCAACATATTACGCTTAGCCATGATTATGCCCCATTGGCGCAGGACTGGGGTTGGATTGATCCCCACTCATCATACTCGGCTTTCCAGCGATCTGCATGGCACTGTCAATTTTAAAATTACCATTTGAAACCACCAACTCACCCATGGATAGTCCACCAAGAACTATATATTCCTGACCAACACGGGGCCCCAATACTATCTCACGCAATGCAAATTGATTCGATTTGGTCTGATTTGTTTTGATGTAAACTAAAGCCCGTCGACCTGTTTTCAGGACTGAGCTAGCAGGAATAAGTAAGGCATGAGAGGGCACTGCCTGTATCCCCCCAATCTCTTCCAGAGGCACTAAATCCATCCCGCAAACTGAACAATCACTAGGGTGATCTTCAACCACCTCAGGGTGCATAGGACAAGCCCATTTCCCAGTTAAATCGGGGGTGACAACATGTCCTTCACCATTAAGGGTCACTGCGATTGAGGCTTCTGCCAACATTCCCGGCTTCAGTGAACCCTGATCATTATCTAGAACAGCACGTACGGTAACACTACGTTTTTGGGCATTGACCAGTGGATCAATGTAAGATATATGAGCCGAGAAGACCTGACCCGGGAGCCCGGCAACTGTGAAAGTAAGCTTTTGTCCATAGGTCAACCAGGGCAGATCCTTTTCATAGGCCTCCAGGTTCAACCAGACCTTGGATAGATCAGCTATAGAGTATATCTGCTCACCTGTTTTAACATATTTCCCCTCAACGGCATTCTTATGGATCACCACGCCAGTAATAGGACTATTAATTTGCAAAACGGATCGCGGTTTACCACTTGAGGTAATTGCGTTGATTTGAGTATTACTCAGACCAAGCAATTTGGTCTTTTCATGCACTGCTTCATACGTTGCCTTTGCAGCTGCGAGACTTTTCGGGGATTGTTCAGATTTTTGCACCCTGATATAAGCTTGTAAAAGTTCGCTCTGTGTGGAGTAGAGCTCAGGGCTATAAATTTCGAGTAAGTGATCACCTTTATTCACACGAATGCCCGTATAGTCTACATACAGGTGTTCCAAACGTCCTGGGAACCAAGCCGCAATATTTTTAATCCGGGTTTCATCATAGTCGATCTTACCGGATAGATAAAAGTCACTTTGAGCGACTCCATGTCGCACAGGTGTCGTTGAAATGCTGGCCAATTTGACGGCAGCATCTGAGAGGGTAATCTCAGACGCATTCTCACTGACATCATTGCTTTCCAGCGGGATAAGATCCATAAAACAAATGGGGCATTGACCTGGTTCATCCAGCTTGACCTGCGGATGCATGGAGCAGGTCCAAGTCGTTTCGCCCTGATGATCTGCATGATCATTATGGGTGTCCACAGAAATACGCTCACCTGAGAAAAACAGGTTTCCGAGTAACATTCCGAGGATGAGAACCATGCCCATCTTCAAGCTAGTATTCAGCTGAATGTGTTTCATTTTTTCACTATATTTATTTATGTCTAATTTCATTTTACTCACCCCTTAAGTAGGCTAGTACAATATTTTGATTCTCAGTTGAGCGTTGGGCTTTGGCCAAGCTTAACTTTAGGTCTAGCAGTTTTTGCTGAGTCTCTGTAAAAGCCTGAATATCAATGCTTTGACTGATATAGGCTTGTTCTGAGACTTTTACGATCTCTTCAGACCTTGGAATCAGTTCATTCCTCAACAAATCTACGAGACGTCTATTTTCATTTAATTTGGAAAAACTCAGATCATGCTGCTGTTGAAGCAATTGCTCCTCGCGTTGCCTGAGTGCTTTCACCTGGCTGACCTGGTGCTGTGCCGCTGAGACCGCTGAACGCTTCGCTTTCCAATTCCAGATAGGAAGCGCCATACCCACCGAAAAGATGATTGGGTCTTGTCCACTTTCAGGTACATCGATACCCCCCAGTTCTTTTTTGCCGGTGAAGATATAATCAAGACCAAGCTTCAGGTTTGGCAGATAATCTGCCCTGGCAGCTGCTTCCTGGGCAATTGATCCATCCAGCAAACGATCCAGGTTTCCCAGTCGGGGATGGATATTGGAAATTGTCGAGTTGGGGTTAACAAATTTTGTCACCACCATTTTCTCCGGCAAGGCATCCTTTGGAAATGAGCCTTCTAATTCAAGCAGAATCCCCAACTCAATCAAAGTCCGCTGGCGTTGATCAATCAGGACTTCTCTCCGATCAGCGAGTTCGAGTGTTCTAATTTGAACCAAGGCATATTTCTGATGAGAAATTGAAGCGCTGGTATACTGGGTGGTCAGGATGGCTTCAAGATCACTGGAAAGGTTGATTTTCCGATCCATAATTATCAGGGACTGCTGCAGGTATACTGCCTCGATCCACAGGTAGCGAAGCTCTCGAATAAGGGTTAACCAGGTATTCTCGAGTTTTTCATAGGCTTGATCGGCCAAGGCCTGTTTGTCTGCTTTCGCCGCCTTTACTTTAGACAGCCACGGAATTACCTGACTTACAGATACTTTTGCAACCTGGGGACCTTGAGCCGTTTCAACCGACCTGGCAAAATAACCCGCCGAAAGGGTTGGATCTGGCAGATTGACCACCATCCTAACGCTACTTTCTCGCATTTGCCAGCCAGCATACTCAGATCGTAGTTGTGAGTTATTTGTCAGTACACTGACGATTAGATCATCCACACCATTAACTTGACTGGGTAAATCTACTGGCTTTTGGGCTAAGCGAATGAGCCAGTCTGATGTTGGTTTGGCTGAATTATTTTCAACCGCTAAGACTGGAGTTATGAGGAAATAAACTACAGATAAGAGTTTTAACCCCTCACATACATTTGAAATATTTTTTAACTGATACACATTACCATCTCCAAAATAGGAACGAATTGTTTACACAAAGCCACAACAGCCAAAGGCTCTGGGCTCAATCATGTTTTGGTGATGCTTAAATTAGGAGTGGTAGATAATCTGGGGGGGGTGCTTCAGCAATGTCAATAAATATCACATGATCAACATGTTGCTGACTCTCAATAATCTCATTTGATACATACGGTGCTAAAGCGATATCAAGGTGAACCGTTGATTCAACTTTGATAAGGGGAGCAGAAATAAGCGGGACGAATAACGACACCGAACAGGATGTCATTGCCATTTCGCAACCCGTGCTAACCCCTGTCTCACAGCAGGTTACAGCCTCTACACAACAGGCAGCCTCACAACTCGTGTGAGTTGGCAAGAAGGGCAGTACTTGCATGGCTCCAATAATTAGGAGGGTAAATAGGGCAGTATATTTCCACTTAGCTTTCACAGGTTATTAATATGCTTCAATATTAAAAGGTTCCAAATTATTTTTTAATAACATGTGCTGTTGTTCACAGTTATGTCTACAGTACGACACTTTCTTGCGTGGATCAATCATTTTTTAATACCATATTCAGTTCCATTTGGATGATGAGTTGAAGATGATCTAGGCTGGGTTTTGCATCCAACCAGGCCGGAGTTTGTCGGCTAACCAGAGGTCATCTTAGAGATTGCATTTATCAGACATATTAGAACTTGTACTTCTATTTTGTCTTTATATATTATTAGTATGATTTCAAGAACCTTGTCAAAGCACCTACTGCAAGCTGCAAAATCTATACCTGTTGTTGCCATTACCGGTCCCAGACAGTCTGGAAAAACGACCCTCGTTAAAAATACTTTTGCTAATTACCCCTATTTGAACCTGGAAGATATCGAATTACGTGAATATGCTAAGTCAGACCCTAAAGGCTTTTTACAGCCCTATACCTCCGGTCTCATCATTGATGAAATCCAATATGTACCAGAATTATTTTCATATATCCAGGTTATAGTGGATGAACGTGAGAATAATGGGATGTTTATTTTGACAGGCTCTCAAAACTTTTCATTACTTTCAAATGTGGCTCAAAGTCTGGCAGGAAGGGTTTTACTTTACGAGTTACATCCATTTTCGTACTTAGAACTCGGTTCAACCAATTTTTGGATGGACAACTATGAAGATTTTCTTTTTAAAGGGTTCTATCCACGCCTTTATAAACAGAACCTTGATCCATCTACCTGGCTAAACAGTTATGTGAGAACATACGTTGATCGTGATCTTCGGCAAATGATCAATATCGGCGATTTATCTATTTTTCAACAATTTCTAAAACTCTGTGCAGCAAGAACAGGACAGATTCTCAATCTTTCTTCAATGGGGAATCAGCTTGGTATCTCCTACCAGACCGTTAAGAAATGGCTGTCAGTTTTGGAAGCAAGCTATATAATTTACCTCTTACCACCGTATTATAATAATTTCAACAAACGTATTACAAAATCTCCGAAGTTATATTTCTATGATGTTGGTTTAGCATCCTTCTTATTGGGTCTACGCTCTTCAGACCAAGTCAAATCACACTATTTGAGGGGTGAACTTTTTGAGACACTTATTCTTTCTGAAATTAAAAAGAGATTTTGCCATCAAGGAAAAGAATTGCCGCTCTATTATTGGCGTAACCACAACGAAACAGAACTTGATTGTGTTTTTCAGAACGGAGACCAGGAAATCGGAATTGAAATTAAATCAGCTCGCACGATAAATAATAAATTCTTTTCAGGGTTAAACTATTGGGCAAAATTAACTGGTACTACCAGTGATAATTTATATCTAATCTACGGTGGAGAAGAGGTGCAATCAAGGTCTGTTGCAAATGTGCAGGGCTGGAAATTTTTAGATCTAAATCTAATCTGAGTAAAGCAAGTGGTTACCTAAAAAAAGAGCCAATCATAAACATTTGAATCATCAGGGTTCTCTTTCCCGCCACCATTCCATTCTGAGCCAATGGCCTGTACATCTCTGAAATCGCCAATACCTGCTCCCCCATGGTCATCTTGACACCCTACAGCGATTTGGAAAATCGCCTGCTTTAAGTCATCGTCAAAAGCATTCTTTGGCAAGGTAAAGCTAACCATTCCAGTATTTACGACTCCAATCGCTCCCGCTGGACTTTTCGGTATATACTCGAGCTCAGGGACATGCTTGTTATCTACCAGCAAGATACCTCCACTGACATACATAATTTGATCCGCTTTAAAACCATGCTTAAATAGCGTCTGAGAATTCTTACCCACTTGTGCTGAACCTGATTTGGAATCATAGCTAACCCCAAGACTAAGATAGGTCAATTGATATCCGTACTCTGGGTGCCAACCAGGATCAATCAGATGTTTAAAAGCAAATTCGAAATGGTATTCCGTAGCATTCTCAAATATTCTGGCAGATCGTATATCGACAATCCCCTGTGCAAACTGAGGGTTGGAAGGGTAGGTGTATAAATTATGGTCACCTCGATCATCCCCTTGTGGATCCTGCTTATAAAATATTTCAGTTCCATTCTCGAAGGACTTTACAACTTCAGATTCATCCAATAAACGATGGTCAGGTCCTTTTAATACAGGCACTTCCCGCGTTGTATCTAGGGGACAAAGAGGAAGACTATTCACGGAGATATCAATCGATTCTGGCATCACGGTGTAATCAACGATATCTCCGGGTACTGTCCATTGCCCCATTTGTTTTTCGTAACGTAAATGGATACTGAGTTGATCCCAGGAAAGTTCTAGATTTGAAATCGTTGCCAAATGCCGCACGCCCAAGCTAAGCTCTAGAGCCCTGGAATTTGAACGCTCGATATGAATATCGAGACTTGTTAGAGATTCATCGTATTTGATATCCCAATGGTCATCTCCAATGGGCACCCTAAAATCAACTTGCTCCATACCCTTCAACAGGCGGGGTGCAATGCGCACCTGAGATTGTGTGAGGTTTGGTTGGATACCTAAGATATCCTGGTAGAAACTGCGTAAATATTCTGCTACACTCCATGCTTGAGTAAAGGTTCCAGAGAGTTGATTCTCACCAGATCTAGGCCAGGCGTCCGTTAATTCAGCAATGGTTCCAACAGCCCCTCTGTTGAGTATCTGGTCAGTCAGATCATCGAATAGAGCCTGCGCATAATTGTATTGGTGAAATCGAATGGCCTGGGTGATGGTGGCTGCGGAGTTCCAAGTCCAGATGATTCCGTTATGATAGGCCGCATCCTGGACATACAACCCAGGTAGATGGTGATAGGGATGAAAATTAGAATCCGTCTGACTGAGTGAGAGAACCCCATTGTGAGTTATTAATTGAGGAGCGAGGTGTTTAAAACTTGGCCAATCACAGGTTTCACCAAAAAGGGGTGGTACTAAAAATATATTGGGCCTTATTTGCTCATCCTGGCTTCCATCAGCATTCAAATGATCAACAAGATAGGCGCCATCTTTCGAGCGAAATTGTTTCAGACCCTCTTGTAGCTTTAGCAGAAGATTATCGGCTGCTTTCTGAATTTTGATATCACCCTTTAGTTCGGCAAGATGCCTAGTGATTTCAAGCTGATCTCGCCAAATAAACTGGATATCAATCCCACGATCTCCTCTGGGACTCCAGGTCCCGTCTGGACCGCGAGCATCCATCCAGGTATCTGCATCAGCGTGCCTCAACAGACCGGCCTCGTCGGTCCAATTTTGACTTGCCCCAATAAACGCATGCCTTACTGATGGCCACAATTGATCCATAAAATCGAGGTCACCTGTGTAGCGATAGTAGTCCCATATTGATCGGATAAACCAGGGTGTACCATCGGTTGTATTATAGATGATGTCTTCGGGCTGGGCACGATTTGGAACACGACCATAATTCGCATCCTCTGGATCAATATTCTGTAGTTCTGCGAAGGAAAGCAGGATCCGTCGAGCCTCGTCAAAGCGACCACTTACTAACACAGCGCCTGTGAAAGAGATGAAGGCATCTCGACCCCAATAGTCATCGAACCATGGCAAGCCAGCATAGATCCCCATACCCAATTGATCCATAACAAGGGCATCGATTGAAGTATGAGCCCAGGCAATCGCTTGGTTTAGTTGCGAGGATGTACTTTTAAGATTTACTTGAACAAGATCATGCTCAATTCGATTTGTCCTGGATTTGATCGCATTTGTAAGGGTTTGTTTATCCCAGTCAGGTTGACTTTCATAATCCTTGGCCAGACTCACGCTAATGGATAGTGATTTGATATCTTTGAGGGAGGCAGATGACGTTAAAAAAGCTGTATATAGTGTTGTCTCTGGGTTTTTAGCAATTCCCCATTCAACTGGCTCCGAGAACGTAATTTTCACATTGGGGTAAGCACTCTTCAGGCTCTTATACTGATTTAAGGTAATATCAAGGTATTGATCATTTTGACTAAAAACGAAATCAGCTGCCTTGTTTCCCCCCATAATAGCAGGTTGAACAACCAGGCTAACCTGTTCCTGTGATTCAATTTGAATGTTCAAGCTCCTGGAATCATCTATCAGGGTCCAAGTTTCTGTAATACCCTGATCAACATACCTGCGGGTTAATGAAACAGGATTGACTTCTATTTCAGCTTGCTCACGGGGAAGTAGCACGCCATCTGCGAAGATAAAGATGTCTTCTAAATAGGATCGTTTGGAGGCTGTCAGACCATGCCAGGGCGAGCTATTGTACCCACCTGTCCTGGTGACCCAAAATGCGTCCGACTTGTCAGTGTATGCGATCTCGCGCTCACTGCCTGGGTCGAGATTCATGGTGGGAAGGTTTGAGGTCTGTTCTAAACTGCAGGTTGCTAAAAGAAATATTAGGGGGGACATTGCATATTTATAATTATCGTTAACATACCCCTTGAGGGCTGGGACGATAATACCCACTATATTTCGTAGGAACATCAATGGTCTTTTCATGTTTTGATTATATTTTCTAATCCCAGCATAGAAAAGTTGGAATACAGAGGAACTCATCATGTTAATTCAATCTATCCAGCGTTAATAATTCAACAATTTCTTCCTGATAGCGCTTTCTTCTATGGTGCTCTTCTTGATTTTTTATGTACTCTCTTACTCTGCTAATTTGGGATTCTGAAACAGAAAAAACACTATACCCCTCCTGCCAAGCGAATTTTCCAGAGATAAAATCATTCTTATTGATCCAATGAGATGATTCTCCCTTTATCTGATTAGCAATTCCAGATGGTGTTTGAGTGGGTTTTAGACCTGCTAACAGATGAATATGATCCATATCCCCATTCACAGTATCTATGTATATTTCACTCTCAGCATAGTGATCCTTATAATGAGCTATGAGTTTTTGCTTGAGATTTTTTGAAATGATTCGTTCTCGTTTATGAGTAGCCCAAACGAAATGCATCCAAATTTTATGATATGTATGGGACATAAGGGTCCTTTCATAGCCCAGCACTTCAGGGCTGGGGAGACAATCACCGTACAAATGCGCAGAAAAGGCCGTTAACGGCCTTACAAATTAAAGCTCATAATTTCAATCCCAGCCGTGAACGGCTGGGCTATCGAAATTTTCGAATCTATTTAATCAACATCAATTTTTGAACCTGGCGGAATTCAGGGGTACGTAATTCAACGAAATAAATTCCTGTGGCAAGGGTCCTGTTTTGGTGATTGACACCATTCCATATTACTTCGTGTGTCCCAGCTGCATACTCAGCAACATCTTTCGAAGCAGACCAGACTTCCCGTCCTCCTATGTCATAAATTGTCAGAGACAAGGATGAGACCTTTGGTAGATTGAATCGAATCGTCGTCGATGGATTGAAGGGGTTCGGGAAATTTTGGAATAGTCTAAATTCATCCACCTGGACTGGCTCATCTTCATCCAGAGCTAGCAATACAGGAATGGGTGGTATCTCAACCATTTCTGCTTGGTTCGAAACCGTGAAAATAGCTGAGCCATAACTTGGTAATGACACGGTGTAACTCTCTAATTCAGAACCTACGACTTGTTCACTGACACCCTGGTAATGATTGTTTACCCAATAAGTAGCGTCAAGCTGGAAGCCATTTTCAAACTTCAGGTTTTCAGCCGCTAAATTTAGTTGAACCGTTTGTTCTGTACTGGAGAAGTTGATGACAGAAAGCCCATTTGAATTATTGAATGGACGTAGAAATGAATATACAATCCCATTCCCAGTCGCAACTCTATCAAAATCTGATTCATCTGAGCCATCGACGTTGCCATCACCATTGGTGTCTTTGCGATGTTGCCAGAAAGCGGGAAACTGAGCCCTAATCTGAGCCAACTTTTGGTAGTGTGGGGTGAGCAAATCACGTCCTGCAAATTCCCAATCAATGATCCCTCTTCGGCGATCATTTAAATCTGGCTCCCCTACAGCCCCCATCCCTTTTCCCCAGCCAACTTCTTGACCATTGGTAATCATGGGAATACCAGGTGCCGTAAGAATGACTGAAGCCATGGGCATGGTTTTCTCAAAAGAATTATACTTATAACTAATTCTATCCTCATCCTGGGATTCCATAAAGCGTAGGAAATAGGAGTTCTCACCGGGATAGAAGCCCCCATTATCTAATTTTTCATGTAGCGTATTAACACTTGTGGACGAAAATCCAAAATTTTCAATGGCACCGAAATAGGTATTAAAGTCATAACTCACATCCAAACCACCCCCTTGATCAGCATAGATGCTTTCTGTACCGGCACCTGTTCCATCATCCTCACCCAGAAGCAGAATATCGGGTTTGATCCGTTTCAGGGCCCGGCGTGTGGGCGTTCCCATATAGGCTTCCCCAAATTTACGATGGGGTCCCCAGTAGACGTCATAGCGATACCCATCGATACCAAACTCTTTTATCCAATACTCATAAACACCAATCATATAGTTTCGTGCATCAAGATCACGCCAATCCCAACTCAATAGAGCATCACTGAAATTGCAATAATAGTGAATTCCTGCTTCAGTAAAACAATCCCCGAGTCCATTTGTATTGTGAGAAATGTAATCAGTCTGGTAATAGTGCCAGTATTGAGAGAATTCCCCATACTGAGTAGCTTCTTCGGCGAAGGCATGCACTCGACCACTATGGTTTGGAGTTACATCCTGAATAACTTTCAAACCAAGATCATGGGCTGCAGCCACAAAGTCTTTATAGTCTTGATCCGTTCCATAAGAGGATTCAACCTTCATAAAATCTTCAATATAGTAACCAATGTTGATCTGATTATCGACATCTCCAGGGATTTCCATAACAGGGAGAACCCAAATAGTATTAAATCCCATAGCCGCGATATAGTCCAGATTTGGAATGGCAGAGGCGATGGTTCCAGCTGGTGTAAAAGCTTTGAAAAAGAGCAGATAAATCCGACTATTTTTTACCCAATGAGGGTTACTGGAATATCCACCAACATCAATGGATTCGCCATCAGGGTCGATAACAAAATAGGCTTGGGTTGAATCTGTTTCACCATCACCTTCTTCTACACGAAGAGAAATATAATATTCACCTGGTTCCGTGGGAGGGGTAATATTCTCCTGAGCATTTGTGGAGCCATCCAATCCAATGGACTGCGGATTATCTGGATTTTCACTCCAGAGTAGGTCTAGGACCTCTCCATCAGGGTCTGTACTCCCTGCCCCAGTAATAATGAGTAGGCTTCCAGCCTCAATTATTTGGATTCTTGCAATGGGTTGGTGGGCAATTTTTTTCTCAATTGCTAAAATTCCTGAAGTCTCAAGGACATCATCTACCAAAACTTCAATCTGAAATTCATTGAGTTCATCCAATAAAGTCAGGGATGTATCAATTTGGCCATCCACAACTGAAACCGTCCAACTTGCTTCGCCACGAACAATGTTGGCAACATTTACATCCTGATTGTAATTACCATCAGCAGTAAATATGGCCGCTTCCAGACGCCAGGTACTTTTCCAAGTCTGAGCGGGCAGGGTAAAAAACTGCACGAGATCAGCTTGTACACTAAAGCTGGTCGATTCAGTACTGGTGCTACCTGAAGAGTTTGATGCGGTTATCGTGATATTATGCGTCCCATCTGCCAGAGCATCCGGAACAATAAAACTAAATCGATGGGTTTCCGAATCATACCCAGCTCCTACTCCTGTATAAGTACCACCTCCAATACTTACCTGAATTGAGGAAGTATCAATGGTAGTCATCGTCGAGGGGAAAAGATATACAGTAATCTCAGGATGTCGTGACCGGACGACTTCTGAAGCAGGTGTCGAATTTGGTAAAAGGAGATGGATCGTCGGATCATTAATGGGCAGGTAGGTGTTGTTATTATCTAATGCATTCTGGTGTGGATTCAAGGGATCCGAAAACCAGTCTCCATCATGAAACTTGTATTGATAAGCTCCAGGGACACTGTTGCTTGCTGGTAAAGGACTGGGTCCACCAACCCTTAAGCGGATCGTTTTCCCCCAGCTATGATCAACAGCATTATAGGTCATTTGAGAAACATCGGCCGAAGGATTCCAGCCATTAAATTCGCCTGGAATATGCACAACTGCAGGATTATCCTCTGGGTAATAATAAAAAGTAACATCAACACTGTCCTGAGCAATAGCAAGGGTTGCCATCATGAACAAAATGAGCAGAATTATTTGTTTTTTCATTTTATAACTCCAAAACTTTTGGGAAATAGAGACAGCGTGCTGTCTTGATTTAATGTTAAATCTCCAAGTAAAATCGTATCCATCCCAGCGGCTGAAAACTTGAAAGTATCAGGGGAGAAGTTAAAGAAAGAAAGAAGTGGGCCATGCTTATAGGCCATTATTTTTCGATCATTGTCTGCCATAATGATTTGAAATTTTGAGGATGACTTGAGGTAATGCTTGCGTAATCGAATGACCTGTGACATGCTTTCCGAGAGCGCTTGTTCACCTCTTCTCCAATCAATTGGCTCTTTTTCAAAAAGATCTGGTTTATGGGTGGCACCTATTTCCTGGCCCGCATAGATCAATGGATTTCCATCCATAAGAGCCACAAAAGTCCAGGCTGTCAAATTTAAGGTTGGGTCATTAATTGCCTGACGTGAGCGCTCTTTATCGTGATTCTCTGTAAACCGCATTCTCAAGGAACCTTCGGGGTACTGGAATTCCTCTAATTCATAGGAGCGCTTCACTTCACTTGGATCTGCAGTGCCCCGAGCTACCTGGGTTACGCCATCCCACATATTCCAGGAATAGGTCATATCATGACCATTAAGATGCAACTCTGGCTTGGCCCCTTCCGCCAGAAAAAAGACATCTGCCTTAACCTGTTGAGTCGCGATTTTTGCAGCTGACCAAAAGTCATTTGGGACCAGTTCAGCAACATCAAAACGGTAACCATCAATGTCCGTTTCTTCAATCCACCAGGTTAACATATCCAACATGTATTGGCGGAGAGCCTGATTATCGTAATTAAAATCAGCGACATCTGACCAGTCATCATTGGGTGCGATTATATCACCCTGTTCATTGTGGGTGTACCAATCTGGGTGGTCCGCAATTAATTGATTATCCCATGAACTATGATTCATAACAAAATCAAGAATGATGTGCATATCACGGGCGTGAACTTCATTAACAAGATTCTTAAAATCCTGAATTGACCCAAAATCAGGGTTCGTTTCGAAATAATTTTGAATAGCATAAGGACTGCCAATACTCCCTTTTGCCTTCTCCTTACCAATCGGCTGGATCGGCATGAGCCAAATTAAATCAACGCCTAAGGCTTTGATACGATCCAGGTCTGCACTGAGTGCATTGAAGGTACCTGCCTCGGTATGCTGCCTAACAAAGACTTCATAAATTACGGCATTTTGTGCCCAATCAGGGGCTGCCGGTGCTTTGTGTTTACTGGCTTCTGATCTCAAAAGATCTACCTCATCGATATAGGGTTGCAGATACACCGCACCGTTGATCCCACCTGGACCTCCTGTATCTTCAATACGAACAACCAAACTGTGGATCGAGCCGTCAGATATTTTATCTCCAATATCCAAATAAAATTTGATACCATAGCCCATCTGTTTACCGAAAAGACGACCATCAAGCCAGATTACTCCGTTGTCATCAATGGAATCAAAAACCAGGGCGAGATTATAGCCTGCTGGAATATTTTTTGCCTGAAGCTCAGTGGCATACCAGGCATACCCATCATATTCATTGTCCGCCCAGCTCCCAGGAACCACAGTAGGCTCCCAATCTGTGCGGTCAAAATCATTGTCAAACCAACCAGCTCTCAGTCCTGCACGCTCCACATCATATTTCAGGGTCCAGGGGGCATTGAGTGCCTGCTTTTCCAGGGAAAGTGGTTCACATCCTACCGTTATAAAGAGAATTATCATAAAGGTAGATAGATATTTAAGTATTATTTTCATTTGGAATAACCGCCTATTTTACCGTGTGCCTAACCTTCACTTCGACTTCGCTCCGTACAAGCTAAGCTCAGCATGACACACTATTTAGCCCTTGACTGAGCCTAATGTTAATCCACCTATTAGATATTTTGTTAAAAAGAGGAAGAGCCCAATGGCGGGGATGGAGACGATCATAGCTCCTGCTGCATAGAGACCCCACTCTGTGGTCATGTTGGCTTGGAAAGACTTTAAGCCAATGGGTAAAGTGAACATTTCTTCATACCAGAGCACCTGTGCTGCTACGATGTATTCTGTCCAAGCGGACATAAAGGAAAATAGAGCTGTGATGACGAGTGCTGGTGAGGCTAGAGGTAATATGATTTTATAAAATGCCATAAACCGGCTGGCACCATCAATACGGGCAGCTTCTTCCAGGGAATAAGGAATGGTGTCGTAATAACCTTTCATCTGCCAAACGCAAAATGGTAGGGCTGTAGAAGAATAAATTACGATAAGACCTAAATAGGTGTTAATCAGGTGCAGGTTGGAGAGCATGATAAAGAGAGGTAAAAGAAGCATGGTTGCTGGAAACATCTGTGTAACCAAAAGACTTAACAAACTGGCTTCTCGACCAGGGAAGCGAAACCGTGAAAGTGCATATCCAGCAGTTGAGGCCAATGCAACCCCTGTAATAACCACAGTAATCGTTACCAAAATAGAATTCCAAATCCAGGTCCCCAAGGGGTGATCCGTGAAAATTTTGATATAGTTATCAAAGGTCCAGTCTTGTGGAATTATTGATAAACTTTCGTTTAACAAATTGTCACCAGGACGAATTGAAATGGTGATAACCCTTAAGATGGGGTAAACCGACCAAGCCACAGCAACCAGGAGGATGCTATAGATCATGATATACTGAAGGGGTGATGTTTTTTTCATATTTGATAACCTATTTTTCTATTCCCACGATAAATCTATTTACTTCGACTCCGCTCAGCATGACGGCCCAAAAACTTTAACTTTTAACTTTTAGTAAGCTGTTTCAGTCGCTTTGGTTTTCTTCATAAACGTGGTGGAAAAGAAAACCAGCATCAGAAAGATCATAAAACTAAAGGCTGCAGCATAACCATAACGGTACAGGTTAAAAGCTGCCCGGTAAACAAAGCTGACCAGGATATGGGTCTGATCACCTGGTTGTCCCCCATTCGATACCAGCCAAACCACATTGATATTATTGAAGGTCCAAACGATTCCTAAAGTGATCGCAGGAACCATAACAGGTTTCATGAGGGGTAGGGTAATTTTCTTAAACTGCTGCCAGGGAGATGCGCCATCGATTGATGCTGCTTCATAAAGCTCTTGTGGAATGGCCTGGAGACCCCCTAGAGCAATAATCATCATAAAAGGGATACCTAGCCAGACATTAGTAATAATTGCTGCGATAAAGGCATTTGTCGGATCGATCAGCCACGAGATAGGCTCCAAGCCAAAGACATTCCTCAGAATGATATTGACGGCACCGTAATCAATATTAAACATACCACGCCAGGTCAAGGCTGTGATGTAACTGGGAACTGCCCAGGGCAAAATTAACAAAACGCGAATTATCCCTTTGCCCGGTAATGGACGATTCAAGAGCATGGCAAGCATCAATCCGATAATTACATGAAAACTCACATTGACAAAAGTCCAGACAATGGTTTTCCAAAAAAAGTGGTAGAATTGACTATCGGTAAGGACCTTCCCATACTGGGAGAGACCAATGATCTGCCAGCTGTTGACCGTTGTGAGTCCCATATTTGAAAAGGAAATAATCAAATTGTAGAAGAAGGGATAGACCACCACACCAAAGATAAAGAGAGCGGCTGGAGCGACCATAAGAACCCCAAATCGGGACTCTTTTACCTGAACCCCAGGAATGCCACGAATAAGGGGAAAGATGAAGGCTTTGGCTAATTTGTAAACAGCCCAAATGACCAGGAGAATACCAGCGAGATAGACTAGAATTGCCGATATGTTTACGGCATCAGCATCTATATCTTGCCCCTCGAATAATTCAGCGACTTTTTGTTCAGCCATTTCTTGTTGATAAGCAGCACCTTCTTCAGGCGTCATGCTTCCACCGAGGACATTTTGGTAGGCCGGGCGCATGGCATCCCATATCGCTCTCATCTGGGCAGAGATGGGCATAGCCTTTCCATGCTTGACTTGCTCGATTGAAGTTTGAATCACTGGATCATTGGCAATCTCGGGGCGATTCCTTACCTCGAGCAAGGTTGGTATGGTTGCCAGACGACTTGCATATTTGAACTGAGCTTCAGGACCGGTTAAAAATTTGATAAGTTCTACGACCTGGTCGAGGCGTTCCCCTTCAAGATAAGGATTTAAATAGTAGCCCTTGGTTGCGATCATGGGAGCAGGGTATAAGCCGGTCTCTTCGTTAATAGGTAGAACGGCTAAACCAAAATCTACATGTGGAGATTCCATGTATTTGGCCCACGACCAGGCACCATTTATCAACATGGCAGCTGACCCCGTATTAAATTTTGAATCAGCGATATCGTAATCACACTCCCTGGGTATGATCTTATGCACATCGCGCATATCTCTCACAAATTTGAAGGCCTTCACAGCAGCTTCATTATTGAGGGTGGGGTTTTGGTTTTCATCCATCACCCAGCCACCATAAGAGGCATAGAAGGGCATAAAAAAGAAAGGTTCTGTGAAATTCCAGACCAGACCGTACTGGTCAATAATGCCATCTCCGTTTTTGTCAATGGTGAGTTTTTTGCCAAACTCAACCATCTCTTGAAGTGTTTCCGGGGGTCGATCCAAGCCAACTTCGGCAAATAAACGTTTATTATATACGAGGGCCAAATGATTACCCAACTCATCACCGATCTGATATAGATGATCTTTGTACCAGGTCAGTCCTTTAGGATCAAAAGCTGCCAATTCTTCTACTGTAAAAAGATCTTCCAGGGGTTTAACAATATTCATTTCTACCAGGGCACCGGTAAAATCACTGGGACCATAGAGCATATCCGGTCCGCCCTCGGTAAAGGCCGTGGCGGACATATAGGCCATGCGGACTTCTTCATTTTCCTTATAAAGCAAATGAACACTAATGTCAGGGTGTGTCGATTCGTATTCAGCCACCAGTTCTTTCAGGACTGCACGACTGGGGGCAGGCATGGGGTGCCATAGGTGAAGGGTCGTTTCCTCTGCACTCAGGTTGGTGGTAAAGATGATAAACACGAGGGATATCAACATTAAGAGATGTTGAGGTATAATCTTAGAGCTACCCGAATTGTTTATTTTTTTTCTCATACACATGCCCTTTGTTATCAACTAACTTTTTTCTCGTGACACCGGTTTCCTAAGATCCTCAAAGGATAGGCGGTAAACCCAAAACTAGCTTTTATATCCATATCGCCCTTCGAGATTCTCCCCGATACGAAAATCGGGACAGGCAGGGAGACACATTCCATAGCCAAAACCAATAGAACTAAAAGCGTTCATCAATGCCTGTTGTAGCCAATGGCCAGAAATAGAGCAGTGATTCATCTAGATGGGCTCGCCAGGCACCCCAGGAATGTCCTTCATGCCAGACTTTAAACTGATGCTCCCAAGCCTGGTTTTCGAACACCTCCAATAGGAGTATCGAGCTATTGTATATTGAACTTTCATAGGTTCCTGCATCCATATAGATCTTTACTGGAAGCACTTCACTGGCTTCATATTGCTGGATCAGATCACCAATCCAAATAGCTGAAGAATATGCACCACAATTACCAAAAATATCTGGATGATGGAGCGTAAATAGAAGCGAAGTTAAGCCACCCAGACTCACACCTGTAACAGCCCGGTTTTCTGCATCGGGAAGCGTACGGTATTGATTGTCAATCCAGGGGACAATTTCATTCACAAACATCTCCATGAAGTCCATATCATACATGTATTCTTCCATGCGATTGGTAGGGTCAACAAAAACACCTATGACAGGTGGAATCATTTCATTGAAAATCATATAGTCCAAAATGTTTTGAGCATATCCCAATGTGACATATTCGCTCCCATCATGAAAATATATACTGCGGTATGATAACTCCCCTTCGTTGTAACCAGGAGGTGTGTATACGTTTATTCCACGGGTACGCCCCTGGGTTGTATCGGAAAAGCTGTGATACGAAATATTTCCATGAGGAATGTTCTCACTTTGAATTTCAGGAGGTTGTATATAATCACTCATGGACAGTTCAGAATTTGGCCCATAACCACCACTGGCTGTCTGTGGATTGAGGGGATCTAGAATCCAATTGCCATTGACGACAAGTTTGTAATCCAGGCGAGCATCTAATTCAAAATCATATCCTCGAAAATATAAGTTGGTCCCTGATAGATTTGAGAGTTGTTGGTTTGCGGGATCCCAACCCGTAAAATCTCCCGCGATATAAACACTGGGGCCAGCACCATTGATATACAGAAAATAGGCCGTATTACCTTCGATATATGGAATTCCTGTTGTTGAATCGGCCCATCGCATGAATGAATCTACCAAGGCTTGCTTATCAGATGCAGGGGCCTGGTAGACAGAAGCAATAAAATCATTAAAAGTGGGGTCATCTCGTTGAGAGATTGAGTGGTTTACCGAAGAATCATCGGTAACACGGGTGGTTTTTTCCAAATATTCAGGGGATATCCAACAGCTCTGGAGGACAATTAGAAACAAAGGTATTACAAGCCTAAAAACATTGATAATAATTTTTATTTCCCTTTCGGTTGAGATTTGCTATTAACGGACCCTTCGATACTATTTTTGCATACGAGAATGACTCAGGGTCTAGGTTGATAACAGGGGCAAACTGGCTTGAATACTTGTTTGGCCTAGCGACACTCTTTTAAAAACATGTCTCTAAAAAAAAACAGGGTGATGAGAAACCTCACCACCCTGTCTAATATTACACTAATCGCAAAGCGATTATTTCAGCATGAGCATTTTCTTACTGAAACTATGGTTACCGGAGGTCATTCTATAGATATAGATACCACTGGTTATACCATTTCCTGCATTGTCCAAACCATCCCATGTGACTGAGTAGCGGCCAGCATTGAGATAATCATGTTTCAGGGTCCGAACTTCTTGACCAAGTGCGTTGTAGATGGTCAGAGTAACTGTGTTTGCTTCTGGCAAATCAAAGTTAATTGAAGTTGTTGGATTGAAGGGGTTTGGATAGTTCTGGCTAAGTGCATATGATGTTGGAATCCCAGCTAATTGATCAACAGAAACCGGTCCACATTCTTGAGGGAATGGTAGATTTGTATCTTCATTCAGCTCGCCAAAACAGTCCATTCCCAAATCCATGGTTAGATTGGTATCATCAAGATCAAATGTACGATTCAAGCCAAAGCCATTCTCGTTATCAAGAGAATTAATACCATATTTATACTGCTGAGATATTGCCTGACCAGCTGTATAAAGATAGCTGAAGGTGTATATCATGCTTCCATCAGCGGTCTCGGTCAAGGCATATGCCCCAACACTGGTTGGGTCATTGCCCCAATCCCACCACTGACTTAAGAGGCCATTGATGTTAACACCTGCTACTTCACTCCAGAGTGTGATATCATCAGAACCGGTCTGAGTGTCGATGAGCGTATCACCGGCGGCCAGAGCACGATAAACAGATGTAATATCCACATTGAAAGTTACTGTAACATCGCTGGTAATAACATCAGCAGCAGTGACATCTGAAAAATATGCTACGGTCTGGATTATCTCACCATAGCTATTTTCATCAGAATCAACTTCTTCACCAGTTGCAACAAAGGAACGGTTGACATCTGGGCCAAGATCTTCCCACATCGGTGCATCAACATCACCACCAGGTAAGATCACGAATTTATACGAATAACCTGAACCTACAGGGACATTATCAAATGCGGAGAAATGTGTGTAGACATTAGTCTGATTAGGATCCAGGGTCATCCCCACGGCTCCACCCCAGTTACCAAAGTTATCATGGCCACCACGGACGACAATCAAGTCACCAGCACCAGGATCAAAGTTACCATTCAATAATTGAACGGTCATATCAACCTGGAGCAGGACCTCAACATTGGCTGTTCCAGTTGGCTCTTGATCATCAAACCAAACTGTATCGATTACATTGAGACCTTCAACGACAGTATAGGCACGATTTGGGTCACTCTCAGCACTATCCCAGCTACTATTGATCCGGAATTTGTATCCCATTGCTCCTAGAGGAGCATCAAAAGTACCTGTATAGATGCCATCAGTATCAGCATCGGTAAGCAAATCTATTCGATCACCACCCCAATTATTGAGGTCTCCAGCAACATCAACAACATCTGTTCCAGGAACAAAGTTGCCCAATGTAATCTGAAAACTCATGTCAACATTGAATGTTACAGATTCTGGAGCTACATACGGATGGGAACCTAATGAGCCAACAAAATCCTGACCAAATACGATCCATTCAGAATTGTCTGCATCGGTACCAGCGGATGTTGACCAGGTACTTCCCGAGTTGATACCGGCTTTACGAATTAGTGTGTGCTCAGCGCTTGCACCCACGACACCCGCAACATCCCAGGCTGAATATCCATCATCCAGGGGATAACCGATCTCATCTACAATGCTAAATACAACACCCTCTTCACCCCAAGTCCCTGAAGTGAGTTTAACGAGAAATCTTGCATCGTCGCCATTGAAATAGTTTACATATGCACCCCACAGCGTGTCAACAACAGCTGCTGAATCAATTAGAGTAAAATCGAATGAGGGGTGTACTATGGTATAGACATCACCAGGTGCAAGAGATCCAATCATTGGTTCTGGATCATAATAGCCGCCATCACCATCACCATTCATCACACCATAATCACTTAAGTCGACAATAGCAGCGCGAGGATTATATATTTCCAAGGCTTTATTATTGCCACTTCCCTCTAGATATTCTGAGAAGAAGAGTTCTGGTCCCATGGGTCCACAAAGTTGAGGGAATGGTAGATTTGTATCTTCATTCAGCTCGCCAAAACAGTCCATTCCCAAATCCATGGTTAGATTGGTATCATCAAGATCAAATGTACGATTCAAGCCAAAGCCATTCTCGTTATCAAGAGAATTAATACCATATTTATACTGCTGAGATATTGCCTGACCAGCTGTATAAAGATAGCTGAAGGTGTATATCATGCTTCCATCAGCGGTCTCGGTCAAGGCATATGCCCCAACACTGGTTGGGTCATTGCCCCAATCCCACCACTGACTTAAGAGGCCATTGATGTTAACACCTGCTACTTCACTCCAGAGTGTGATATCATCAGAACCGGTCTGAGTGTCGATGAGCGTATCACCGGCGGCCAGAGCACGATAAACAGATGTAATATCCACATTGAAAGTTACTGTAACATCGCTGGTAATAACATCAGCAGCAGTGACATCTGAAAAATATGCTACGGTCTGGATTATCTCACCATAGCTATTTTCATCAGAATCAACTTCTTCACCAGTTGCAACAAAGGAACGGTTGACATCTGGGCCAAGATCTTCCCACATCGGTGCATCAACATCACCACCAGGTAAGATCACGAATTTATACGAATAACCTGAACCTACAGGGACATTATCAAATGCGGAGAAATGTGTGTAGACATTAGTCTGATTAGGATCCAGGGTCATCCCCACGGCTCCACCCCAGTTACCAAAGTTATCATGGCCACCACGGACGACAATCAAGTCACCAGCACCAGGATCAAAGTTACCATTCAATAATTGAACGGTCATATCAACCTGGAGCAGGACCTCAACATTGGCTGTTCCAGTTGGCTCTTGATCATCAAACCAAACTGTATCGATTACATTGAGACCTTCAACGACAGTATAGGCACGATTTGGGTCACTCTCAGCACTATCCCAGCTACTATTGATCCGGAATTTGTATCCCATTGCTCCTAGAGGAGCATCAAAAGTACCTGTATAGATGCCATCAGTATCAGCATCGGTAAGCAAATCTATTCGATCACCACCCCAATTATTGAGGTCTCCAGCAACATCAACAACATCTGTTCCAGGAACAAAGTTGCCCAATGTAATCTGAAAACTCATGTCAACATTGAATGTTACAGATTCTGGAGCTACATACGGATGGGAGCCAATGGACCCGAAGTAATCCTCTTCCTTTACAATCCATTCAGAGTTATCAACATCAGTCCCAGCAGAACCGGTCCAATCAGCGCTTCCAACAGTGATCTCTGTTTTTCGAATTAGTGTATGATTTTGGGTAGCTGTAGTAACCCCAGCAACATCCCAACCTGAACCCGGATCAGCATCAAAATCACCCAGCCAATCCATGACTACGAAGTTATCTTCCGTTCCAAAAACGAGCGCATAACCATCATCACCATTACTCAGATAGTTGTGAGATTGATCAGTTACATCGGCAATGGCAGCTACTGCATCACCATGGCCAATAACATATACTTCACCAGCAGCGAGTGTTGCGCCTTCTGTTATCGAGTTCCAATATTCATACTCACCGATAACCGTGGGAGCATTTGAAACATTGGCCAAAGCATAGTCAGACAGTACAACTTCTTCACCAGAAGGGTTATAAATCTCAAGCGCTTTGTTATCTGAGCTTCCCTCAATGTATTCTGAGAAGAAAAGTCCAGGCACTTCATCATTAAAGACCATGTTGTCTACAGTTACAACTGAAGGGACCACTGTATTGAGACCATAAATCTTGATATATCCAGCAGTACCTGCATCAGCAACACCAGTAAGACGGTAATGCATGAAATCAGCACCAGCAGTAGCTGTATCAGGCATGAGATATACCATTGGGGCTACGCTGCTAAGGTCACGGACACTGATAGCGATTGGAATAAATGGATCAACAAGACCATCAGGCCAACCTTCAACCTTAATATCAATAGCTAAACTGTAAACTGCACCAGCTGTTGCAGTTACAGCACGGAGCACGCGCATATCATTACCTGCGTCTCCAAAAACAAGTCCACCTGTCCCATCGACACCTGCTGTGGCATCCCATGCTTCAGTTGTATAGTTATTAGTTTCGTCTTGGTGACCCCAATTCGCGAGATCACTATTGTCCTCAAAACTGAGGTTTAGATCGTTTTGAGCCCAAGCCATCGTAAAGGCCATACTCAACACAATCAGCATTGTAAATAAGCGTTTCACACTTACCTCCTTTGGTTTGTTATAAGCAAATAAACTTAACTATCTTTGTATTCTAAAAAATCATTATTAGAAGAATTTGGCACAGCGTGATTTAATTCACATCGGCCGAAAATCATCTAGAAATCTATGGCCAAACTAAAATTTTGAATATCTTTGAATCTGCCAAAATACTCGAAACCATAATCAAACCGTACGCCCATCCCACGCATGGGGATTCGTAACCCAGTTCCCATGGTCAAGCCCTCTTCAGTATTCTCTAAGAAGAGTGCTTTACGACCAGCCCGCAGGTAGAATTTCTTTAAAAGTTCGTACTCCAGTCCCACATTAACACTTTCATAATTATTATTGGGATGCAATGCATCAACGGCCAAAATCAGGCTCATGACATCATTGCGGACAACATCCATGGTAAATCCAGCCCGGAAGATGAGTGGTAGATTAAAATAATCTGTTTTGAGAGTAGAAACAATCTTTCCATTATTTCCGTACAGTTCCTCAGCAATATCATAAAAATGCTCAAGATCAGAACCGGTCATCCGCATGGGCAAACCAAAGTTGGCAATACTCATGCCAAGCGTCAAGCCACGAAAGTCTGTTTTATACAAAGTTCCTACATCAACAGCTACTGAAAGGGCCTGCTCATGCCAGATTTGCTGGTTAATAAATTTGACGGTTCCACCAATTGAAAAGCGATCGGTCATAGCCCGCGCAATCGTCAACCCAAGGGATAAATCAGACGCACTAAAGATCAAACCAGTCCCATCGGGGTCTTCAATGGTTGTATGGATCAAATCACCATAATCAAGGACAGTCACAGACAGACCGATCGTCCCAGCGCCCCCTAGGTGAAAGACAGCACCCACAAAATCGAAATTGGTTCCTGCCAGCCATTCAGAATGGACAAATAGCGTTTCATTTCCTCGAACGCGAGGTGCCGCACCAGGGTTCCAAAATAGAGCAGTGGCATCATTAACGGCGGCGACATGTGCGCCACCCATACCTGTACCACGTCCACCCACTTCAATGCTTAAAAAGTAAGCAGCGGTGGTTCCTACCATCGACTGTGCCAGTCCCAAAGCGGGTAAGCTTAGAAAGGCAGTCAGCAGAATTTTAATTAAATGTTTCATACGTCCTCCCTTCCCTATTTGATGATAGCCAGTTTACCCACAGTCTCGCCAGCTTCGCCAGCATCGATGTGGTAGATGTATATACCGTAAGCTATATCCAGTCCCTCTTTTGTTCTGAGATCCCAGGATACAGTTCCGTCAAAAATATTTCCGTTATGGATCAAAGTCTGGATATGATCCCCTCGAATTGTATACAAGCGAATTTCACACTCAGCCGGGAGGTGAATAAAATCGATCCGTCGCTCGCCCCTGCCTGAGGCAAAACGATTCACTGGCTCCCAACTGGCTGCTGCCAAGTAAGGATTAGGAACTACCCTAACCATATCCTGCCAATCACCATCTGACAAGTTTGAAACACTGGCAGAATTTGTGGAATAGCTGAAAACATCTTCAATGGAAAAAGGTTTTGTGGTATAAGCCCACAAGGTATCGCCCGCTCCAACAGATGTTATAGGTGACAATACAGTATCAGCCGGTGCCGTAAGAGTCATGGGAGTTATGACATCATCAAATGCAACTTTAAGATACCAGGTTACAAAACTATCAGTTTCAGCAGTCTGATGAACAATGTAAACAACAAAATCTCGCGCTGACCCGTTTACAGGTGTATACCCAACAAGCGGCATCATCTCATCCATGGTCATATCTCGCACTGTGAAATTAATCGGTTTTGCTGATAAGCTGGCTACGCCACTCCGAAATGTCAAAGAAGTCCCAACTGGTTCTGAATAGAATATAAACTCATAATCATGTGGGATTTTGCGCTTCTTGGCATTAAAAGAGGTATTAATATCCAGGGTGATTTCTGGAGTATTCTCAAGTGTCCTATTCATACCTGATTTTGCCATATTAGCGTCCACTCTCCAGACATTATTGAAGATGAATCGGACACCATCGACAACCTGACTCTCCGGTCTTATATCTGGAAATGAATATCCATGATTGTCTCGAACAAACTGATAGTTTGAATTGCCAGCATTAAAATTCGAGCTTCTGTTGATCACAGTCTCTCTGCCTGATTCTGTTTCCCTAAACAGAGAATAGGTTGATGTGATAGCCTGCATTTCGTCAGGATCTTTCATGTCAAGATTTGGCTCACCGGGATCGGGTTTACCATTACCTTCAGTCCCATCTGTATCAGGACCAGGATAGTACCCAACAAGAACACGACGACTCAGGAATTTGCGAAAGACTGGGTCCCCTACATTCTGGGCCCATAATCCATCACTCCCAGTGTCATGTATGATAGTATCCCCATCACCAATATCAAGCGTTCCACTGGAATCATTATCTAAAAAGGCAACCCAGTCACCATCATTATCTATTCCATCATTACTCATGTCTGTAAAGTGAAGCTCGTAGCTGGCATCATCTTTCACGGCCTGGTTATCCAGAAAATCTAATTCCAAAGTTCCACTGCCCTCACCAGCAATGTGATCAATACCAGTATCCGTAGGTTCTTCAAAACCCGAAACACGAGCATTTGGCTTGGCCACAACCGTATTAACATCAAAAGTTAGTCGGTTATTTAGCTCAAGAATGGTCTTTGAACATTCCGCGGGGTAAATATTTTTCTCTAAATCTCCATGATCATACGAAACCA
>Ga0307989_1000226_pt1 | contig 40840 bp, 31 predicted proteins | sample EllFjometagen185_FD_203164 | JGI IMG/M metagenome (GOLD analysis project Ga0307989, IMG submission 203164) | Marine microbial communities from Ellis Fjord, Antarctic Ocean - #185 | ecosystem: Environmental > Aquatic > Marine > Unclassified | place: Southern Ocean | collected 2014-10-08 | reverse complement strand
GCGGCCTTGAATGGTTAATGTTGTTTTCATATAATCAACCATAGACCATTTGAATTAAAGAGTCCCGTTATTTCTTTAATTTGGCCAATATTATATGATAAACGTCTTTCACTGAATGCTCACAAAAAATGTTGTGCCTTCAGGAACATCTCAACTAAAAATATACATGGAAGCCACTGAAGGAGAAACACTAACCTATTTAATCACTGCTGCAACCAATGGGGGAAGTTTTTCGTTATCTTCAGGGACAATCCAGGCGACACGGGTCAAAATGACTCTGATCACAACTTACACAGCCCCTGCAACGAACGGAACATATAGTCATACACTTAAACTGAGCAATAACCAGGGAAATTCGATAACCATTCATTTTGAAACTATCGTAAGTGACGATTTAAGCGATGTTATAGTTTTGTTCTATCCGGTAGTACAATCATTAGGTGGAAAAAAAGTTGGAGATGACATCTATTGGAATGCCGCTGTAAGTGACGATAGTAGCGCTGATACACTATCTTATTCATGGGCATTTGATGGTGGACTCAATTTTGATGATAATTCGGCCAATCCAGCTAAAATGCTGAGCTATACAACCGGTACAACAGGAGATCTTCATTTAACCGTTACCGATGAAAACAGCCAAAGCGCTACTTTAACTTTCACCATGGCAGCAAATCAGTTTCCGGACATGGAAGAGATCGCCGTAGCAACTCTTTTTAAATATCTGCTTCCTGATACGGGTCAGACACAATCATTCACATCAACAACCGGTGAAAATGGTGACCATGCACGATATTCCATCAGTTATGTAGATAACGGAGACGATACCGTCAGAGATAATCTGACTTATCTAATGTGGCAACAATCAGTTGAATTGCAAAAAAGAGATAAAAGTAATGCAGTTACCTATTGCAACGATTTATCACTGGCCGGCTATGATGATTGGCGACTCCCAAATGTGTTAGAACTGAAAGATATCATTCATTTTGGGATGTATTCACCCGCTATTGATACTTCTTATTTTAATACGGACAATAACACCTATAATTATTGGACCAGCGACACCGGACAAACCAGCGGATACAGTTGGAAAATCAACTTCAACCGTGGAATAACCACTGAAGACTTAGATACAAACAAGCATTATGCTCGTTGTGTCAGAGGCCGTTCGGTAGACAGCGGAAGTTTGACAAACAATTCAGACAATACCATTTCAGATGATTTAACCGACTTAAGGTGGCAACAAAGCGGCAGTGAAGTTCAGAATTGGGAAAATGCGTTGAATCATTGTGAAAATCTCTCCCTTGCCGGATTTGATGATTGGCGGCTACCGAACGTTAAAGAACTCGCTACAATTGTAGACGTCAACCAGTCATCCACAAAAATATCCAGTTTGTTCAGCGATACAACAGATGATGCCTATTGGAGTAATACCACACGGGAAGATTCAGCCGGATATGCATGGAGTGTGAACTTTGGCAATGCGAAAATAGATAATACTTATAAAATTGGAACGGCTGCGTTAAGATGCGTAAGAAGCGAATAATAAACACTTAAAAACTCATAATAGATGAAACTGACATCAAAAATTCTGAGAAATATGATCATCATGGGCCTGCTATTGCTCGGCATAGCAGGATGTAAGGATGATAGCGCCTCAGATTCATCTATGGTAACAATCAGTATTACCATCCCAACCACCTCAACACAGTCAAATTCTACGATAAATTTAAAAGCGCTGGGAACACTTGATGATGTAACAAAAGTAAATGTGATTGTTAAAAATGGTGCCAATATAGTCGCCAACCAGGACATCTATAAAACGGAAGGCCTGTTTTCCGGTTCCATCAGTAATCTGGAAAAAGGGGTTGAATTAACTTTTATCGCAAAAGCGCTCAATTATGAAGAGACTGTACTTTTTTCCAATGAAACCCTGAACTACACCCAAACCCTGGTTGAAGGCAGTAATTCAATTTCGCTATCATTATATTCAATTGATGATGGCGTTTCTGTTGATTTACCTCTGGTGAATGTTAAAGTTGAACAGGTGGGTACAATTGCCCGTGGAGAATCTTCGCCGATTCGTTTCTGGCTTTCCAGCGGTAAAGAAGAAGTGCTGGATTATGAAATCAGCGGATCAGGCTTTAGTTTTACACCGGGTTCCGGGTCAATGTCACTAAACAGTTCCCAATCTTTCTTCATCAGTTCAGCAACAGCTTCCACTTTATACGGCGCTGGAACTTACGACCTGGCCTTAAAATTTATCAATAGTCAAAACAACTATGTTGAGACGATTTTTAATATAGAGATCGAAAATCTTTACCGATTACCTGACACAGGTTATAGCGGTGATATAACAACAAACCCGATATCCTATACCGACAATGGGAATAGTACAGTTCTGGATAACACCACAAAACTGACTTGGCAACAACAAGACGATGCGTCCCTAAGAGAACAGAGTGATGCGGTGAATTACTGCAACAGCCTTTCACTCGGAGGACAAGATGATTGGCGATTACCCACAGTTAAAGAATTAAAGGATATCATTCACTACAGCAATTCCCCAGCAATTGATTCTCTTTTTTCTGTATCTTCGACTTCTATAACTCTTACATGGCTGTTTTTCTTTACTGAAACAATTGATATTGATGAATATTGGACATCAACCCCTTCACCGAATGGATCTGATTACAACATGGTTATTAATTTTAAAAACGGTGAGATTGAAATCCCTCCATCACTCAGTGAAGTGGAACAAGGCAGTGGAAATACAAGAAAGCATTTCACTCGATGTACCAGAGGGTTACCTGCCATATCAAATAATTTTAAAGACAATGGTGACAGTACGGTAACTGACCAGGATACAAGATTGGTCTGGCAAAAAGCTCAAGGTGAAGATTTGAATTGGTCTTCAGCAAATTCATACTGTTCGAGCCCTTGGCGACTTCCCAATGTCAGAGAACTTCAATCTCTATTAAACAACACAATTCTGGATGAGAATACGGTAAAACTTAATTTAACTTATTTTCCCAACGCTTCCGCCCAGGGCTACTGGGCCTCTACAGTTGATACGGGATCAGGATCCAATGCATGGCAAGTTAATTTTGACACGAGCGAAGCCAAAACCATATCAAAAACAACATCAACATTGAATGTTCGATGTGTAAAACCACTTCTGTAAATAACATACCTGTTTGATAAAATTCAGGTATGCTCAGATTAAGGTGACCTTCTTTTTCTTTCATATTTTTATCCTATCCCCCTTCGAATTTTATCCTGATTTTACACAAGGTCTCTCCTTTTTTTATCCCGGAAATAGCGTTTCTGGACTTATTCTTGTATATCTGATAATAGGTAAAGTAATCGCAGTAGAATTCATGTTAAAAAGAAATATCAATGGGAAAAATATCAACAGAGAAAATATTGGATCAAATACCAGAGGATTGGTTTGAACTTCTGGATCGGGATGAAATTCAATCAGAGATTCTTCGCGTTACCGATAATTTACTAATCGGCATCAGCAAACAGTTGAACCTGGAAAAAGCAAACAACGATAAGGTTATGGCAAAGCTTTCAAAAAAATGGAACCTGAATATCAACGAGTCAATCGCCTACCTGCGGTCAACAATAATGAAGATCGTCAGGAAGAATCTATTTAAAAATAATTATGGCGATCTTTTTCCGGAAAAAGCAGTCTTACCTCCTGAAACATCAAAATTGCAGAACAGCGAAGAGAAAATACTGATCAATGATCCGGTCGTTTACAAACCAAAGTTTGAGACCATGGAAATCGACTATGTGGATGAGATTCGACGTCAACAGCTCCCCGACAAAGATTCCTGGTCGTTTGAGATCTATCTAAAAAATGGTACCCATAAAAGATACTATTTTGAGGATCTTAAAAGCGCTGAACTTTTGTATATAAGGATGTTTGATTTACTTGAGCAGGATAGAGGTACCTATTCCCAGCATAGTCATTAGCGACTAATCGGATTTCCGGCTGGCGATTTTCTCCATTAACAATACCAATACAAATCCGACCACCACTAGGACGATTGCGAGATAAAACCCTTCATCAAAATTCTGAGGAAGAATATTTTGCTCACTAATTATTTTTAACTTGCCATGAATCATTTTTTTTTCCAGTACCTCTTTCCATGGCCATATTTTTCGTAAGGATCCGCACATAATCCCTGTCAGAAAAGCCATGGTGGCATTTTCATAGTTTTCCAGCAGAACCGACAGCACCCGCGAAAAGCTGACAATACCGACGATGCACCCCATCCCAAAAATAGCAATTATAACCAAATTCTCCGGTAAAAAAGGCTGTTTCAACGCACCAATAATATATTCATATTTGCCAATAATCAGCAGAAAAAAGGAACCACTCAAACCGGGCAAAATCATAGTACATATAGCGATCGCTCCCGCGATCAAGATAAACCACCATGTTTCAGGTGTTGATACCGGAATCAAACCGACAAAATAGTACGCAAACAATGTTCCGACTACAAAATTAATCCCCCCGGAACCCATCCAATTCTTTGTTTTAATTCCCATAACTAGAATAGAGGCCAGCACCAGACCGAAAAAGAGTGCCCAGGTTTGCTCCTCGTAATTTGTAAAAAGAAACTGCATAATATGGGCAATCGATAAAATAGAGACACCCAACCCCACAAAAATAGTAACTAAAAATCGCATGTGCAGGGTGGCTATAGCTTGTTTTATCTCGAAGTGTAACAGATGCCGAACGGTATTAAGGCTAAATGAGCGAATTGCCTCCAACAACTCATTATATATACCCGTGATCAATGCGATCGTTCCACCCGATACCCCAGGAATAATATTCGCAATCCCCATCAATACCCCTTTGATAAAAAGACTTAAAAATTCTGCGGTTGTACCAGGTCCTTCAGTATTTAGAAAAGCCTGTTTCCAGCTCAGCTTTGGGTTTTCATTTGACATAAGCAGGTATTCCTGAATTTAGGTTGTGGATAAATGTGTTGGTAATTGTTCAGATAAGTGTTCCCACCTTTCTTCTTATGCACATTTTACAGAATAGTTGAAAAATGGTTATCAAACATCATTGGATTTCATAGCTGTTTCTTGACCATATTTTTCATTAGTGGCACTATAAAAGTCAAATGAAAGGCGTTATTCAACCTGATAAAAACCACTAATTGAGACGATTTTTCTATGGAATTTGAAAGTGTAATTGGCTTGGAAGTTCATGCACAGCTATCCACCGAAACAAAACTGTTTTGCAGTTGCCCAATAGAATTTGGGAAAGAGCCTAATGTTAACACCTGCCCGTTGTGCCTAGGACTGCCGGGTGTCTTACCCACCATTAATCAAAAAGCAATTCGATATGCAATTATGCTGGGATTGGCAACACATTGCAGCATCAGGAAGGATTCGCAATTTGCCAGAAAAAATTACTTTTATCCCGATCTTCCCAAAGCATATCAGACGTCACAATTTGATAGACCCATCTGTGAAAACGGCTGGATCGATATTGAAGTTGACGGAAAAACCAAACGAATTGGAATCACCCGGATTCATCTGGAAGAAGATGCAGGCAAACTGGTTCACGACGGAGAAGACCCCAATGCAAGCTATGTGGATTTAAACCGAGCGGGTACGCCGCTGGTTGAAATTGTTTCAGAACCTGATATGAGAACATCCGCAGAAGCCAAAGCCTATATGGAAAAAATCCATTCCTTCGTAACCTATTTGGAAATTTGTAATGGGAATATGGAAAAGGGAAACCTGCGATGCGACGCCAATGTATCCATTCGACCATTTGGGCAAGCTGAATTAGGTACCCGGACCGAGACAAAGAATTTGAACTCATTTAGAAACGTACAAGATGCGATAGATTTTGAAATTGATAGACAAATTGACGCTACTTTCGATGATGAAAAAATCATACAGCAGACCCGATTGTGGGACGCCACTAAGAAAGCTTCAAAAGCATTAAGGAGTAAGGAAGACTCAGATGATTATCGCTACTTTCCCTGTCCGGACTTACCGGTGCTTTATGTTGAAGACGAACTGATAGAAGAGCTGGGAAAAAACCTGCCTGAACTACCTGACGAAAAAAAAATCAGATTTGAAAAAGAATACAAACTCAACGATCACGATGCATCAATTCTGGTAGCCAGTAAAAAAACAGCCGCCTATTTTGAAGCAGTCGTTGAAAAAGGTATCAATGCGAAAATGGCTTCCAATTGGATTATGGGAGATGTTTCAAGACTGTTAAACGAAAACGGCATCGGAATTGATGAATGCCTTGTTAAAGCAGAACAGTTGGCTGATATGCTGAAACAGATTGAATCGGGAATCATCAGCGGTAAAATTGCCAAAACCGTTTTTGAAGAGATGTTTAAAACCGGAAAAAAGGCTTTGACTATTATTGAAGAAAAAGGTTTAACACAGGTTTCTGATGAAGGCGAGTTAACATCTATCTGCCAAACTATTTTGGCTGATAATGCCGATCAGGTTGAACAATTTAAAGCGGGTAAAACAAAAGTCATGGGCTTTTTTGTGGGTCAAATTATGAAACAGACTAAAGGAAAAGCCAACCCACAGGCCGTTAACAAAATTTTAAATGAACTACTGAAATAATAAATTCTGGTAAGAAAATGACACTCCAAAAACCAAATACCAAATATTTGAAGGATTATCGTCCACCCGTCTACTTTATTGATACTACTGAATTAACCTTTGACCTGCATGAAGAGTTCTGTACGGTCACCTCCCGACTTACAGGCAAACGTAATCCTTTGTCAGATGACCCGAATAATGCCTTTGAGCTGGACGGTAAAGCATTAGAATTACAGTCTGTTAAACTCAATGGTATTGAGTTACAGTCAGGCGATTACCTTTTGGATGACGAAACCCTCGTGATTCAGCAGGTTCCGGATGATTATACCCTGGAAATTGTCACGCGTATTTACCCGCAAAAAAACACATCTCTGGAAGGGTTGTACAAATCCAATGGCATGTTTTGCACACAATGTGAAGCCCAAGGATTTCGAAAAATCACATACTACCCGGACCGCCCGGATGTCATGTCAAAATTCACAACCCGGATTATTGCTAACAAAAACCAATATCCAGTTTTACTATCCAATGGAAATCCAGTTGAAAAAGGATCTGAAGGACCCAACCGTCATTGGATTAAATGGGAAGATCCCTTTAAAAAACCATCTTATCTATTTGCACTGGTAGCGGGTCAATTGGTCCCTTTTGAAGATGAATTCGTTACCTGCTCAGGTAAAACAGTGAAATTGCAGATATTTGTCAAGCAAGAGGATATTGATCGGTGTGCACATGCGATGGAATGTCTGAAGCAATCGATGAAATGGGATGAGCAGGTTTATAAAAGAGAATATGACCTGGATATATTCATGATTGTCGCAGTGAACGATTTTAATGCCGGAGCCATGGAAAACAAGGGACTGAATATCTTCAATTCCAGTTATGTCCTGGCAAAACCGGAAACAGCAACAGACAGCGACTATGAAAAAATTCAGGGAGTCATTGCCCATGAGTATTTTCATAATTGGACCGGTAACCGAATCACTTGCCGAGACTGGTTTCAGTTAAGCCTGAAAGAGGGGTTTACGATTTTCAGGGATCAAAATTTCTCTGCTGACATGACATCAAAAACAGTCAAGAGAATTCAGGATGTCAAAGTGTTGCGCACGATTCAATTTGCCGAAGACTCAGGCCCAATGGCACACCAGGTAAGACCAGACTCCGTTATCGAAATCAATAACTTTTATACCGTAACTATCTACAACAAAGGGGCTGAGTTAATCCGCATGATGTATACGATGCTGGGAAAGGAGAAGTTCTATCAGGGAGTAGCTCTTTACTTCCAGCGACATGATGGACAGGCCGTAACGACTGAAGATTTTGTCAAATCAATGGAGGATGCCAGCCAGACAGATTTGAAACAGTTTCGACGGTGGTATACTCAAGCCGGAACACCTGAAATCAGAGTATTTACTGAGTATGATGAGACATCTAAAACATTCACCTTAACCCTAAAACAGTCCTGCCCTGACACACCCGGTCAAAAAAACAAGCTGCCATTTCATATCCCCGTTGTAATGGGTCTGGTTGGACCCGATGGACAAGACACCTCTCTTTATCTGGAAAACGCAGACCCGATTAAAGGTGAAAAACAGGCTGTGCTGAATTTCTGTCAGGAAGAACAATCCTTTCGATTCACTAATGTCGCTGAAAAGCCATATCTATCGATTTTCAGAGATTTTTCTGCGCCGGTAAAAGTTGTTCAAGACCCATCCGAAGATGAGCTGGCTTTTTTAATGTCCCATGACACTGATGATTTTAATCGATGGGAAGCCTCTCAGCAATTTACAACAAGCATTATCCTGCAATTGGTAAAAGCGTGTCAAAAAACCAGCTACGACTCACAACAATTGAAAGAACAGGTCAGAAAAAAGCTGGTGACACTGGCATCTGCATTTGAGAAGATTCTGCGGGAAACATCATTAGACAAAGCCTTTACTGCCCAATTGTTAATGTTACCTCCAGAAGCATATATTGCGGAGCAAATGGAACAAGTCGATGTAGAAAATATCCACAGGGTTCGATTGGCTATCATAGAATCACTGGCCGATACTTTTCAGGATCTTTTTCTTAAAATCTATCAGAAAAACCATATTACCGGTGCCTATGACAGCCATCCAGCCTCTATCGGACAAAGGAGTCTGAAAAACCTGGCATTGGGTTATCTTATGTCTTTGGACAGCAGCGACGCACTTCAACTTTGTACCCAACAGTTTGAGCAAGCCAATAATATGACCGATGAAATGCAGGCGCTCACTTACCTCGCTGAAAAAGACTATCCCGGTCGTAAGGCAGCCATCGAATCATTTGGGGAAAAATGGCAAAATGATGCACTGGTAATGAATATCTGGTTCTCGATTCAATCCTCCTCTAAACTGACAACTCTGGCTGAAGTAAAAAATTTAATGAATCAAAGCGCATTTAATTTAAAAAACCCCAACAATCTAAGGGCGGTAATTGGCACCTTTTGTTCCATCAACCATATTAATTTCCATGTTTCAAGCGGGGAGAGTTATGCGTTTCTGGCTGATCAAATTCTAATACTGGACAAACTGAATCCAATGATTGCTGCGCGTTTAATCACTCCACTCTCCAGATGGAGAAAATATAATTCCAAACGACAAAGCCTGATAAAAAAGCAATTGAAAAGAATTTTGGACGCTAAAGGATTATCTAAAAATGTTTATGAAATCGCGTCAAAAAGTCTCGATTAAAAAAAACAGTTAACCTGCTAAAGTTTTTTTCAATAATACCGATAAAGAGATAAGACCCAAATTAGTAGCTTATCCTGTATGTCAGGGCTACGTAAAATATCTTTTTATTTAAATTATTCATCAGGAAATCAGGGGATAGTATTTATTACATGCATCCTGATCTACACCGACGTTGAATAGTGAAAAAAATATCTAAAGTTTTTATGAAAACTGCCGATGAGATAAGTAATAGGTCAATACCTATACGTTGGGTTGGTTTATCAAATCTAAATTCTTTAAATGATTTTCTCACCGGTTTTCAAGGTAGTCATATGAAAAAACTACGCTTTTTATCAGCTGTTATTTTAATACTCTTCTCCCTGACAGTCACCAGCTCTGCTGCTTCTGCCCAACCTGCAAAAACAGCCGGTAACATCTATACCAAATGGATAAAATTGGCGTTGGTAGGGAAAAATCAGGCTGAAATCGAGTATTATTTCAGAAATATCCAAAATTCATCGATTCTGCAGGTGAAACAGCGGATCCGTTTCGCTATTCTTGAAAATCTCCGCCGCGCTGGAATTGGCAGATTGATAACAGAAAGTTCAGATGCGGATGATTTAAATGTGATCATCCGGAAAATCATAATTGAGATTCGCTACGCCGGAATGGAACTGGATTCTGATTTGAGATTAACCATCAAGGAAGAGTTCGGCGTTGAATTGGAAAGACTTTAATCAATTTCTACATTTTGACTTTACAGCCCTTTCCAGTATCTCTGTTTCAGTGAGTGGTGCGGATGGATGATAAGACAAACAAAGTGGGACAGCCACCTTCATCGGCGACACCATTCCTTCTGAATAGGTATAAAACTGACCGGGCTTCAATTTAGGAATATCCAGTCCGGATCCTCCCTGCTTTTTAATCTGCTCCTGAATAACCTGAATCGCTGCAGGTGAATTTACTCGTCCGTAAAACTGCGTGGAACAGTTCATGATTATATTGTGATCAATACTCTTGGGTGATTGCGTCGCAAATATCAGACCCAGTCCATATTTTCGAGCTTGTGAAACCAGACGCAGTAGACTCTCTTTACATGGAGTTGACTTTCCAGACGGAACAAAATCCTTTGCTTCATCAATCACTAACAGACCCCGTAGTTCAGATGGATTCTTTTTAATCCAAGAAAACAGAGTCATTGAAAGATGATTTAAAAACTGCCTTTGTGACTCCAGTGAAGGAAGAGCTGTAAAGTTTATCACTGAAATAGTGGTTTTTTTTGAAGACTTATTCATCCCAAACAGATTTGATGGATTCAGTAGCGGACTTTTCTGTTTTAAAAGAGCATCGACTTGAATCTGGGCTTTTAAACTGTCAGACATTTCCCGGGCTAATTTATCCGCTTTCGTAATCCCTCCACCCGCTTCAAGAGGTAAATCAAAAAGCAAATCAATAAAATCTTTAAGACCTGCCAGTTGCTCCTGCTGGGCAAAAAAATGAAGCGCTGCAGAAAGTACTCCGGTTTTATTTTTGGCCGCAGTCGATACACCGGGTGCAACAATTTCGCGTAACGACTCACGAGTCATCATAATCGCCTGTTCCAGTTCATCTACATTGTCCCGGATGGGTGAAAAATCCGGAATGGATTCTAGATAAAATGGATTCCCTTTTTCTGCTCCAGGTGTCCATATATTAACTTCTGTTTGCTTATGATAATGTTTTGCCTTATTCAAATCCTTTTCATCCCACAGGTCCGGGTTTGCGGGCCATGAATCCCCCAATCTGGACAAATCCCCAGCTCCATCAATAACGATGGAAGGAATTCCTAACAAAGCACTCTCTTCAATTAATCGCCGAATCAACACCGTTTTCCCCGATCCGCTTCCAGCGAGCACAGCCACATGTTTAGACAAATGAGTCATCGGAATAGAAACCGGATCATTTTTTTTTGCTCCGGATAATAGGTACCCCAATGGTATTTTTTTAGAACCAGAAGCAATCACTGCTGCTGGCTGCTCTTTTTCAGGTCTATTCGAAATTTTTATGACGGGGATTTCAATATCAGAAATACCTGAATCTGTTGGGTTTTTTTCACCTTCCCCCGGATTTAGAAAATCGAACATATCTAGGGCATTCTTCATTAAAGAAAGTTCAGATACGGGCCTTCGAGATTTCAACCAGGGTTTAAAATCCGGATCGTTTTTAAGTTCAAACTGTCTAATTGCCCAGATCACACCCAGATCATTTTCGGAAGGAGAAATAAATGATCCACCTTCAGCAATAAACTTCTCAGATAGTTTTTGAGTGGTTTCACCGGAGGGAAGTTTATTCCTTCGAACAATATTCAGACGTCGGAAGCTTAAATTTCTATCAATACCCGATTCTGTAATTGCAGCTTTCAAACGAGGTCTAAAAGCATTGGCATGATTCATCTGAATCACCCGAATACAATAATGATCTTCCCGATCTCCTTCATTTCGATGAACCATCCGAATACGAACATGCAAAGCAGGAGACTTGTTCTCGTTGATTGGAACCAAATCCAACAATACATCGATATCCAATGACGTCGGGTTTTCCTCAACCAGATACCGACAGGCATTTTGCAAGAGTTCGCCCAGCTGATTTTCATTTTCCTCTTTCAGCAAATCACCGATATCAATTTTCTTTTTTTGGATTTCAATAAACTCATTATGACGCTGATAAGTACCCGGATTTTCCGCGGCTTCACTATCTAAAATGGGTCCAAATGATTCCAGCTCAACAATATTTTTCTTTTTCAGGCAATGGTTCCTGAAATTATCACAGTATTGTAAAACCCTTCTGGGAATCCAGCCTCTGGCTGATTTAAAACACTCATTTTTAAATGGCCAACTGGGATAAGGCGGTTTAAAATCTTTCTTTTGATAAGCTTCATCCAGTCTCTGTATAACAATACGCTCTGCCATTTTGGCCGATGATATTCTGTCCAGATGAAAGGGTTCCTTATACCTATCAACACTTGATCTCAACGCTTTCTGGCTTAATATATCCCAGGTAGTTTCCAGGCATGAAACCAGGATCATCGTACGACTGGTGATATCGCGCAATGCCATAATTCCACCGGCAATTCCCTGGATGATAGAATAAGCGATCCGCTGTTCTTCATTGGCATTGTCCTGAGCCTCAAGTCCACTGGCCAGATGGTACTGATTAACAAACGAATCCAATTGATCGAGAGCCAGCACTGTCGGACCTGTCAAACTCATTAACCAGGAGAGCCCCTTAATAATATCAATCGGCTTCTTCCGAGTCGTCCTGAAATGAAAGTAAGTTCTCTCTGATTCTTCAATTCCTGTTCCCTGCAGCCAACTATGTCCGATCTCTGAAATAGCGAAATCTTCTGAATTCAATAAAATTAGTGCTCTTAATATATCCTGGTGATTTCTGGTTCCAGCCAGATGTTTCAATCCGAGCAGCTTGACCAACTTATTGACAAATTGCCTGTGTCCTTTTCGTCCTTGTTTTGACTGCGTTCCAACGGTTGAAGCACCTCCCTTACTGTCCAAAATATAACTTGCCAACCGTTCAAGTAAAATCCGGTACTGATACTTCCCTCTTAGATAAGGCTGTTGAAGTGAATTGAGGTATCCTGACAGCATATTTTCCCAGAAATCATGAACATCTGTCATATCTGCCAGGATAAAACCAATGCGGTGTTTAGAAATCTTTTTTCTTAGGGCGCCCAAAAGATGTGTTTTACCTGAGCCTGCCGGACCCACAATCACCCTTCCCAATGGCGACAACGTAGACCGATTATGCATCAGCTGATTTAAATCTCGTGTAATTTCATTTCTCAATGGTGCATTCAGGTGGGGGACATCATGAAGATCATCCCTCCAAACACTATCTAAATGCCTCGTCCAATCAAAATCAACTGCTTGCAGTGCATCTAGTTCCACCATCATGATTCCTTAATATAAATAATAGTAAATGTCTCTCCGGAAAATCTGACCGCAGCAGATTCATCCACCTGGGTACATTCCAAAGGATCATCAAACGGATATAAATATATTTTTTTTTCCAACAACATTTTCTTTAAAACAGCATCAATTTGGACGTTGCTCATTTCAGAAAGATATTCCTTTAGTTGTGCAATTCTCACCCTGACATTCCATTTGCCACCGGATACAAAAGAATAAGCATCTTTAATCCGCCTTTCAGGGTCATCCGGTTCAGAACTATCGGATGCAGGCTCAAGTAATTTGGCTAGTACTATATCATGGGTTGATATATATTTCTCCAACCGGGTAAACACCTCCTGAAGCACTTCACCGGCGAAGAATGCTTTTTTTGAAATCTCACTATCCAGATTTTGAACCGCCCAGCTCCAGGCATTCTCTTCATGAAGTTTGACAATTTTTGCCCTTCCCTTTTTTTCAACAAAAATTAACCCTTCATCGCACAATCGTTGGCGCATTTTGGCAGTAAAACTGCCCGGAAGGTCCCTCATCATCAGACCATCCCCGGTTAACATCAACTTCCAGAGAATAAGTCTTTCAAAAGGTTTTAGTTCCATATCCATCCCCGAGTCCAATTCACATTTAAAACAGCCTTGTTGCCATCATAAGCATATCAATCAATTTCAACCACTGTTTTTCTATTTTCAATTCATATTTAATTAAAAATGCCATTCAAAACAAACAATTTTGTCATACTCTTTCGCCGAATGGTCATCGCTCGCCTATCTGGGGATTTTTGGAACAGTAATTGGCTTTTTCTGGTACTATCAGGGAATCAAACAGATTGGACCGATGAAGGCCAGTGTATTTATCAATTTCGTTCCGATAAGTTCCATCACGCTGGCCTATCTGATTTTAGATGAGCCCATGACCATATCCTTGGTTACAGGGACTCTTATGGTTATCGGTGGTGTTTTTATCACTAACTTTTCACACTCAATTAAAGACCGACTCACATCGATGCGATAATCAGGACAATTACCAAGAAAAAACAAGTCTGAGTTCTTAAGCGCTAAATATTTCTATTTTACCAATGTAACCGGGCAACGGGCTGATAGCAAAACATGCTGGGCATTAGACCCAAAAATAAGTTTACTTACTTTCGATTTTTTCCCCATCCCAATCACTATCTGATCTATCTGTTCATCTTCGGCAAACTTCACCAAATTCTCTCCGATACTCAAATTATTGGGAGGTAGCATTTTTGTTTCACAGCGCTGATTATTCTCTTTAAAAAAGGCTTCAGCATTTTTCAAAGTGTTCTTAGCCTGCTCCAAAACCGCTTTAGAATACTCTGGATCATTGGCTTTTTCCTGTGGAACACCCTTTAAAACCGTAACAGCAATAACATCAGACTGAAAAGCGCTCGCTAATTTCACAGTATATTCCAATGCGTTTTTTGTTGACTCTAGCCGACTACAACACACCATTATTTTCATATTTTCTTCCCTTTCTCAGTTAAGCAGCAATAAAAATACTAAAACACCCCGGTTGAATCCTACATGATGAGTTCTCGTTATGATAGCTCAATGTCTATCTTTGACGTTTTTTTAGAAAAGAAATCCAATCTTGTCAAGCGATTAATCAACTCTAAAACGGTATTTGAGCCCTAATATACTAAAATAGTTTATTAATCTTCAATTATTCGTTTTGCAGAACAATTGGATATTGAAGTGAGTCAGGTAATAAAGCAGAGGAAACCCGATAAGAGATTTTAGCTAACACGGTTGGCGTCTTTCATATGGCTTCACAATAACCCTGTTTTATTGTATTTATTGATTTTTTATAAATTTTCAAAAAGGACGCAACCCGCCACCCCCAGGGATGATCCCCAGGCGGTAAAACCTGATTGAAAGGCTTTATAAAAAGCAAAACCTTTCATTAATTAAATTAGAATAGATTCAATTCAATCTCATTCCATTGTTATGAGAGTATCAGAGGTTTGGACGGCATCATCGACTGCAATCAAAATATCGATAATCTTACCTTTGTGCGGAGCTTTGACCTCGGTTTCCATCTTCATTGCTTCCATTATCAGTAAAGTCTGGTGCTCATCGACCAAATCTCCTACATTGACATTGATTTTCAAAATCTTGCCAGGTATCTGAGCTTCAATCTTCTGACCACTGGCAGACGCACCGGAAGCCGCAGGTGTTGGTGCCGCACCCATTGGCGCTGTGGGCTGAGCTGGCACCGGCATGGGCTGTCCCATCATCGGTTGGGCAAACGGCATTGCCGCGGGCATTTGTGCAATACTGGCATTATTACCAACAACAACATTATAGTTTTTATTGTTAACTGAAATAGAATATGCATCTGTACCCGTACCAGGATCGTTAGTTCGGGTTGCATTAACTTGAATGACTTCGATATCCTGTTTCTCCTTTTTACGAATATTGGTTTTAGCATTTCCGAGGAGAAAATCCACCCCTTTTGACTCACAACTGGCAATGATAAATAAATTTTCATCATTAACAGGTAAATTGTTTTCTTCCAGAGTTTTCTTCGCTTTTGGAAGACCGGGTTCCAGAATATCCAGAGGGTCATCTTTGAAAACGGGTTTTTTCAATTGTTCTGATGCCAATTTAACAACCTCAGGATCTGGTTCTACAGGTGTCCGACCATAATATCCTAGTACCATATTACCATAATTGGGATTAATCTTTTTCCATTTACCCATAGTGACATTCAAAAATGCTTGCTGGAAATAAAACTGTGATACCGGGGTGACAGACGAACCAAATCCACCCAGCTTAACGACCTCTGTCATCTCTTTAATTACATCAGAATAAAGATGGAGAGTTTTTGTATCACGCATCATCATTGTATTTGCAGTTAACGCTCCACCTGGCATTGGTGACAAAACAATCTTCGGTGATACCATCTTTGCTTCCGGTGGAAAGAAATAATCTTCCATCGCCTTTTCAAACTCCTCTTCAGCGATCAGAATCTTATTAATATCAAGATCCAATGTATAATCTGTTCCTTTTAGTGTCTGCATCATGGCCAGAATGTCAGGCTGAGATGTTCCTCCACATACCGGACTCTTCGCCAAATCGATACCATCAGCACCCCCTTCAATGGCTGCCATATTCTGATTCAAGGCAAAACCAACTGTGTCATGGGTATGAAACCACAAAATGGTATCTGCCGGACACATCTTCCTCGCACCTTTGAATGTATCGTGTATTTTCTTGGGATTGGCTGTTCCAGTGGCATCTTTGAAACAGATTGAATGGTAAGGAATACCGGAATCCAGAAGATCTTTTAAGGTCTTAAGATAAAACTCTGTTGTATGAGCTCCCTCACATCCAGGGGGTAAATCCATTACTGTGATAACAACCTGATGATTCAATCCATGATGAGCAATTCTTTCCCCGGAATATTCCAGATTTCTCATATCATTCAACGCATCAAAGTTTCGGATGGTTGTCATTCCATGTTTCTTGAACATCTTGGCATGAAGATCAATAACATCTCTGGGTTGCTGACTTAAAGCAACAACATTAATACCCCTGGCGAGCGTCTGTAATTGAGCATTCGGTCCGGTCGTTGCTCGAAACTCGTCCATCATATCAAATGCCGATTCGTTACAATAAAAAAACAGACTCTGAAATCGAGCGCCACCACCAGCTTCAATATGTTGAATTCCAGCATCTACTGTCGCTTCCAACGCAGGAAGAAAATCTTTGGTCAAAACCCTGGCGCCAAAAACCGATTGAAAGCCATCACGAAACGAAGTGTCCATAAACTTTATAACTTTCTTACTCATTTCCTCTCTCCTGGATATTTAAAATTGCTCCGGTTTTTATCCCGCTTATCTTTTTAAATAATCTGACAAACGATATAAACAGACTGATCTATTCGGCCATGTTTTTCAGCAAAAAAACCTTTGACATATTTCTCAAAATATTTAAATCGCACTACCATCAAATTCTTATCCTACTGTATCAGCTACATATATCTTACCAATCAAATCATGATTATATTAACACCAAGGACTCAATAGCTTTATAATATATTGAACTTTTAACCCTTAGTGAATGCTTTGCCCCTTCTGCTAATAAAAACAGGGAAACCCATTGTCATTTACCCATCCTGTACAAGCGGACAAAATAACCTGAACTATCTGTAATATTTAATAATATCTTTTTTTTGATTTTTTATTCAATGGTTCAAACATCTTATCAGTCATCTTTATATCCAATTAGTATCTACAAAAGTAATGCCAACTTTTCAATTATTATTATTTACTATAATTACAACTATTTAAAAAATGATGAATGCTTGAAACCCAATACTTTCATTGTGATATTTATCATTATTGAGAATAATCTCATTTTCACCTTACCGCAAACAAAATCGGTTAAAATAATGGGTAAATTAGACCGAAATGAATAGCAGATCAGAGGTTAAAGCGATGAATAAGTTCCACCCAATGTTAATCTGAATCAAAATATTAAATTGACAAAATTAGAATTATAGAAAATACTCCGATCTATCAGAAAACCTTCACTCGGTTTTTGAATCTAAAAGCGATTCAAACATTAGAACCTCTTAGTGTGTCACCACAAATCTGATTAGATAACAAGTAGATACCTATTAATTAACGAAAGATGTAAAATAACGGGTTTAGAAATATATTCAATATGATATCATAACTTGTTATTTAAAAAGCTAAAAACAGATCTTTTGTAATAGTTGTTTTATAGATTAAAGCAGATTTTCAATCGGTCCTTCCTTGCCAAATCCATTGGAAAGTAAATATAATTGAACCAAGAGAAATCACTATAGTATCAAAGTAAAATATTTCACACCACTATTCGCTACTATTATAAAAAGCCAAAAATGGAAGCAATTTTATCTATTATCAGTATCAAGGTTCTTTTTGGCGCAGGGCTTATCGTTGCGCATCTATTTGGGATATTGCTTTCTATTGACTCTGTCTTAAGAACTCAATCCGCTCAGGGAGCAATTGCATGGGCAATATCTCTCAATACGCTCCCATATATTGCCGTCCCTCTGTATTTCGTCTTTGGCAGAAATAAATTCCATGGCTATATCAAAGCCAGGTATTCTAAAAATGTTGAATTAACTCATATCACAAAAAGGTTATTAGGAAACTCCAGAGAAAGAAATACAATATTTAAAGTTAATAAATCCAGAGACAACGTTATGGCATATTTGGCAGGTATGCCCTTTACAAGTGGAAATAAAGCAGAACTACTAATCAATGGTGATGAAACCTTCAACAGCATATTCGAAGCAATAGATGCAGCAAAAAGATACATACTGGTCCAGTTTTTCATTATCGAAGATGATTATCTGGGTAGAAGACTCAAAGCCAAGCTACTAAAAAAATCCAAAGAAGGGGTTCGGATCTATTTTATCTATGATGAAATCGGGTGCCATAATCTTTCCAATAAATATCTGAGCGAAATCAAAAAAAGCAATATTCATGTTACGCCATTCAATACAACACGCGGAAAAAACAACCGTTTTCAATTGAACTTTCGAAATCATCGAAAATCGGTTGTGGTTGATGGTAAAATTGCCTTTATCGGCGGTCACAACGTTGGAGACAAATACCTAGGGTTAAACCCTAAAATCGGAGATTGGAGAGATACCCATGTCAAAGTTGAAGGTCCGGCCGTACAGAGTATTCAAATTTGTTTTACTGAAGACTGGTATTGGGCAACTTCAAAAATTCCGAATCTCAACTGGGATCCGATACCTGTCCGGGGTAGTGATCTGAAGGTACTGGTAGCAGGGTCTGGACCGGCTGATAATTTTGAAACCTGCAATCTAATGTTCATGAACGCAATTAACAATGCAAAACATCGGATCTGGATCACCAGCCCTTATTTTGTTCCGGATAAACCGATCCTCACTTCCCTCCAGCTTGCTTCACTGAGAGGTGTTGACGTCAGAATAATGCTTCCGGAAAAACCGGATCAAATATTGGCTCACTTATCTGCTTTTTCGTATATTAAGGAAACAGAGAAATTTGGAGTGAAATTTTATCGCTATCAGCCCGGTTTTCTACACCAAAAAGTCATGCTGGTTGATGATGATCTCGCAACAATAGGCACCGCCAATTTTGACAATCGATCCTTCCGTTTAAATTTTGAAATCACCCTTTTATTCCTTAGTCGATCTTTTGTCAGCAAAATAGAAAAAATGCTGGAAAATGATTTTTTTAACTGCCGTCAAATCACTAGCGCTGATTTTGACAACAAACCTATCTGGCATAAATTTGCTATTCGCTTTGCCCGATTATTAGCTCCGGTGCAGTAATCAAATCTATGTTCAAGACCCATTCAGACCAAACCAATGTATCCCTCTGCACTTCTTAAAAAAACCACCCAAATTCTAAAATACATTGTGTTCACCACCCTAGGTATATTCATTGTCTGGGTCCTGGCAGTGCAGTTCATAGCAAATGACAGTATTGCCCGTTTGCCAGTTAAAAAAACTCGTTTACCCTCTCAATACCAGCCTCAACCCCACAGCGGAACGCCTAGTGAACTGTCCATACTCACACTTAATATGGCACACGGACGAAACAACTCATTTCATCAATTATTCCTGTCAAAATCAGATATAGAAAACAATCTTAAAAAAATTTCAGACAGGATCAAAAGGATAAATCCAGATATCGTTGCTTTACAGGAGGTAGATAATGCGTCCTTTTGGAGTGGAAATTTTAACCATATCGACTATCTGGCACAACAAATCCCTATGGGATTTTCTGTACAAGGTGAACATGTAAAAGGGATAGGCCTGGCATACGGCACAGCAATCCTTTCAAACCTGGTCATCACAAAAGGAGCTTCCCTCTCTTTTCAACCATCAATTTTGACACCCGCTAAGGGAGTTGTGTTGGCAACAATCAACCCCAACCATCCCGATCATCATATCACATTTGTATCTGTTCATTTTGATTTCCTGAGTCAATCTCTCCGCACCCAACAGGCAGAAAACTTAGCCGAATTTATCAAAAAAAGCCCACATCCATTAATTATCGCTGGAGACATGAACAGCACCTGGGAGAATCAACAATCTGTTGTTAAACAACTTTGCGAAAAACTGAATCTGCATGTTTACCATCCACTATCTGAAAAAACACCGACATTCCCGTTTACCGGGAAACGAATTGATTGGATTTTAGTATCAAAAAGCCTCACATTTACTCACTATGGCGTCATCGAACAAACCTTATCTGATCACAAAGCAGTGCTAATTAAAGTCAGGTGGCAAAAGGATCCAAGTTAAGATGAATCCAAAGAAGAAAAAATTGAATTTTTGATACACCCCAATTAAAAGCTAAAAACAGATCCGGCCCAATAGATAAAAGTAACTGAATTTAGTCATCCCAAACACCTGTCAAAACTATTCTTAAAACAAGCGATTGACAAAGAAGTACAAATATTGAAATATTGTGAGGAAGCAAGATATTTATCTATTCCAATATAATCCTCCTCTAAAAAAAATGATTTCTGCAGTAAATACAGAGGAGATATCTCATCAAAAAAAAATAAGTTAGTACCTTTCTAGCGTATACCTACCGCTGTCAATCACATCAAGGGGAATGACAATGTTTAGAACTATCAAGAGCAAACTCGTTGCTGGTATTTTAATGCTGGTTTTTATTATCCAAGCCAGCTCATTTTTATTCAATTATAATCAGTTGACTTCAGTCCTGGAGGATGAATTACTGATGGGGGCTGAAAATTATGCCACTCCTTTATTTAAGTCAATGGATGAAGCAATGAAAAAATATAACGGTATCTCCGAAGAATCAACCCCGGAAGAAATCTCCGATGCTGTCGATTGGAGTGTGAAGTTTTTACAATTAAATAAATTTGCTGCCATTTTAGAAACTCAGGATAAACTCAAGATACTTCAATATATCAACACAAAAAATATCAGCATTGGACACAGCGTTAAGCAAAAAAGAAAAAAACCGGCAGAACCTGTTTTCCTGGATTTAGTAAAGAATCAGAACACGGCATCTCTACAGATCGATGACCTTTACCATGTTTTTGTCCCTTTTTACTTCCAGGATAAACAGTACGGTGGCATGATCTTCTCCTTTTCAAATGAATATCTGATTCAACAAAGAAATAGAGCTTTTTTAGTCTCGCTGGGTATACTGTTATTCTTCTTTATCGCGTCTGCTATTGCACTGCCTCTTTTTATAAACAACATCCTGACAAATCCCATCAAGCGTATGATTACTCAAATGCAGGAATACGCTGAGGGTAAATTTGACAATCGGATTCACACCCATAAAAAAGATGAAATCAGTGAAATAATTACTGCCCTTAACTTATTAATTGAAAGCCTTCAAGCCGCTTTTGGCAATATCAGTAAAGTCATGGGGAATGTGGAAAAAGGTGATCTGTCAGATCAAATTACCGTTGATTTAAAAGGCGATTTAAACCAGCTTAAAAATCGTATTAACAGGTCTGTGCAAATGTTAAGTCAAACAATGAGCCAGGTAGAATTGACCAGTGAATCGGTAAACAAAGGGGCCACCACACTGTCTGAAACAGCTAAAAAACTCTCTGATAGCACAACAAGTCAAGCAACTACTCTGGAGGAAATTGCATCTTCCATGGTCCAGATTGGTTCCCAGACAGAAAAAAACACACAACATTCATTGGAAGCTCAGCAGATATCCAGCAAGACCCTGGATACAGTAAAAAAAGGAGGTCAGCAGATGAATGACATGCTCGTCTCAATGAACGAAATAAAAAGCTCCAGTACAAATGTATCTAAAATTATTAAAGTGATTGATGAAATTGCTTTTCAAACGAATCTGTTAGCACTTAACGCAGCTGTCGAAGCAGCCAGAGCCGGTAAATATGGAAAAGGATTTGCTGTCGTCGCAGAGGAGGTTCGTAACTTGGCTGCAAGAAGCGCTGAAGCGGCAAAAGATACAACCGTACTCATTGAAACATCCATTAAAGAAATTGAAAATGGCGTGGACAACGCAAATAAAACTGAAAAAATACTGGAGGAAGTTGTTAATAGTGTTGAACAATCACATGAGCTCGCAACGAAAATAGCAAACTCTTCTCAGGAACAAAATCAGGGAATTTCTGAAATCAATAATGGAATTTCTCAAGTCAATGAAATTGTCCAGGATAATTCAGCCATTGCAGAAAACACGGCATTCTCATCAGAGGATTTACTCAAATATTCTATGAACCTCAAGGGAATTATTGGCCAATTTAATCTCGTCAACGCTGACTCACAAGATGTTTTGAATGGCCAGGCTGATCAATCACAAACAGAATCGGCACCCATTCAAAATTTTGCAAGATTAGAACAGTCCCAAGATAAAGGAAAAACAGAACAGTCCCCAAAAGTTATCATGCTGGATGATGATAGTTTTGGAAAATACTAATAGTTAGCCTCCAAAAGATGGAGTTATTCATCAAACTGAATAACTCCATCACCGGATTTTAAGCCAATAGTTTTGTAACGATTCACTCGTTCAAAGATATAGGGCGCAAAAGCTATACCTCAGACATATGTCACTTCGTTACCTGCCAGCAGGTTTGTTCGCCTGCTTTAAATGGAATTATTTTCTCCTCGTCGTAGATAAACTCATTTGGAATCAGGCTTTTCTCATTTGTCAGTGTTATTGTCTTCTGATTTCTTTCCAATCCATAAAAATCCGCTCCAAAATAAGAGGCAAACCCCTCTAATTTATCCATTTTATTTACAGAATTAAAGATTTCAGCATAAAGAAACAGAGCGGCATGTGCAGAAAAAATCCCGGCACTACCGGATGAAGTCTCCTTGGAGGATTGTGGATGGGGTGCACTATCCGTCCCCAGGAAGAACTTTGGATTCCCACTGGTTGCGGCATCAACAAGTGCCTGTCGATCGCTCTCTTTCTTCACAATTGGCAAACAATATAAATGGGGTTTTATACCACCCGATAACAGATCATTCCTATTCAGATGCAAATGATGAGGAGTAATTGTGGCAGCCAGATTTTCTCCAGATTCTTCAACAAATTTAACAGCTTCGGATGTCGTTAAATGTTCCATAACCATTTTCAAATCAGGATAGTTCCTCAGCAAATCGGTCAACACTCGATCAATAAAAACAGTTTCCCTGTCAAAAATATCCACTTCAGCATCAACCACTTCCCCATGCATTGACAACACCATCCCCAGCTTTTCCATCCACTCCAATACCTCTCTGATCTCCTCTATAGACTGAATACCTGAAGCAGAATTAGTGGTTGCACCTGCCGGAAATAGTTTCATTGCATAAATAAATTCATTTGCAGCCGCTTGCTTGATGTCTTCCTTCGTCGTTTCTGCTGTTATGTACAACGTCATCAAAGGCTGAAATGTTGAATCTGATGGTAGTGCTTCCAATATTCTTTTTTTATATGATTCAGCCTGTTTCACTGTCGCTACAGGTTTCACCAGGTTAGGCATTATCAATGCGCGAGAAAATACTTTCGCAGTTTGACAGACTGCAAATTCCATTAATTTTCCATCTCTTATATGTAGATGGAAATCATCTGGTTTTGAAATCGTTACACTTTTTTTCATTCCTGTTTCTTTATTAAATTTCTATTGAAGGGATTTAATATATAAAAAAATGTTGTAACCGCTCTACACAACTCTACCAACATCTGCTTTTATTTCTGATATAGGCTAAGAAAGCTTTATAATCACAAAAGGTTGACAATACTAATTCATTCAAAGAGAATCAATTTTTAACTCGTTCATTATCATATCTATCCATTGTTTTAAATAAAACAAAAAAAGTATGATTTATAAAATATCCGTAAAAACAATGCAAAGAGGAGAGCGGTTTAATATCACCGCAGATGTAATCAAAAGAATAGTCCTTTTTTTACTCCTTTTGCTATGGGTCAATGAAACGGTGTTTAGTGAAAATCAACAGGTTCTAAACTCCAGATTTCATGCCATCTTTTACGAAAAGATGGGTGATCAGTTATACAATACCAAAGAATTACCAGGAAGCTTGATAAAAGCCATTGCCACCTACAAGAAAGCAGCAAAATATTCACACGCTGAAACAGATATATACTGGAAAATTACGCGTTGTTACTGGGTTTTAGCCACAAAACAGACAGAAGACCCTAAAAAACGAAATGAATTATATAAAAAAGGTATTCATTATGGCGAACTGGCTGTGTCAAAGGATTCGAATAATTCTAACAATTATCTATGGTATGCATTGATCATAGGCAGTCACTCAGTTGATCAGGGTGTCATGAATACAATCTATATGCGAAACAGAATAAAAGAAAATTTGGAGACATCAATCCGGCTCAACCCAAAAAATTCGAATGCCATTCTGGGTTTATCTGCTTGGTATTTTCATGTTCCAGGTTTTTTTGGAGGAGATAAGAAAAAAGCATTTGAATTGATTGACCATGCAATCAAAATCGATCCTTATTATTCAGCCGTGCTCATGCAAAAATCAGAATTTTTAATTCAAATGGAAGAATTTCAGAATGCCGCAGACACACTAAAAAAGCTTATGCAAATGACAAAATGTAAGTTTAAAAATGATACCCGGGAGGATAAAGCCCGTGCAAAACTAATGCTCAAAGCACTGGAAAAGAAAAAGATCATGTAACTATCTACCAAATATTCAATTGAGTGCCAACGGATAGTATTTCAGGAATTTTTTAATCCAATTCGTTTTGTAAAATCTCAATCGCAGCTTCATAATCTTCACGATGCACGTATAATTGTGACAGCTCAATCCGTTTTTGTTTCTTCTCCAATAAATGACTCTTTTCTGCCAAAGGTATAATTATATCTTTTCCGAACTCTTCATCAATAACTAAAATAGTTTCTGAGTTTATTTTTTTATTTTTGACCTGAGATGAATATTGGTTTGATGAATACACCGGTATCAATTCGATACCTTTTCCCTTTAGAATCTGTTCTACCTCATTCAATTTGGCCAATTTCCCTTTTTTACCATCCAATACACGAATAAGATTTTTTGCCGGAACCCGATGGTGAATCTTTCCTGCCCATTTTTGATTTCTATTCTGTCTGATCTCTTCCATTAATACAGTTTCTGTAGTTACCAACACGTTTTCCAGTGATCCATCAATTTCCTGTTTGAGCTCACCCTCATCAAATGCCATCTTTAAATAATACCGATAGGCTCCCAATGATTTATGAAAATAGATTTGATAAAACATGTGAACCCGAGCCAACAAAAAGATCTCATAAGAGGGAACCCCTTCTCCCTCAATTGCTAACAGGAATTGTTCAGACTCTTCATCTAAACAGCAGGAAAAAGAACCCACCAGACGGTCCAGGTCAAATTTACCATAAGGTACACCGGCAAAATACGAATCCCTTAGGAGATAATCCATTCGATCTGCATCGATTTCACCATTGATGATCTGGCATAATAGTGGAAAAATCATCGGTTTGCCATTTGTCGAATTCAGCCTTGCCGATGGTCGCTGTTTCTTGGAAAGTATACTGATAATATCTAATGCTTCATCCTCGTTTAGCAGCTGATTTTCCCGGGCAAGATGATAGATAATCATATGGGAAAAATCTTCATGCGTTGATTGCCTGTTGACTTTCGGTTTAAGAAATTTGGGAAATTCAAGAGAATGAATAGTCGGCAACAGGCTTTCTGCAGCATGGGAAAATGGTGGATGTCCTATATCATGCAGTAGCGCTGCAAATCGAATGATCTGCCGATAATACTCCAACTGATCCGGTCGATAATAATCTGTTAATGAATGATATTGATTCCGCATCAACTGATCAAATACCTTTCCCGCCAGATGCATTGCTCCTACAGAGTGGGAAAACCGTGTGTGAACGGCACCTGGAAAAACAAAGGAAGTAAATCCAAGCTGCGAAATGCGCCGCAAACGTTGAAAGTATGGACTATCTATCAAAGCCAACTCTCGACGACTTAGCGGTATAGAGCCATGAATAGGGCATCGAATAAAGGCGTTCCTAGATTTCATCTTTTTCAACCCGGGTTCCAGTGATCCGGTCGTGTAGCGGGATCGGTGATAAAAACAGTAAATTAAAGAATAAAATAGGCAGTAGAATCGGAAACAACAGCTCCCTTATCAATAAAAAGAGTACTCTGTTTGACTTGATACGTGGCGTACGAACACGCAGTATAAATATATATTTACCCAGTGTATTTCCATTTAACAGGACAACCAAAGCACTATACAGGAGGTAAAACAGGAAGATATTATAGTATGTATGAGGGAAAAAATACTTTTCGGCAAAAAGAACAATCAGAGCAATAAAAGAAAAATCTATGCTTCGTGCTAAAAGTCGCAAGAAATAGAAATTATTTTCTGTCATGAATATGATTCAAATCGATGAACAATAGACGGTTGATACAGATACTTGTATAAATAACCTGAATTTTTTGTCAACGGACTCATTATTATTTGATAACCCGGTATCTGTACGGATATTTCATGTTAAAAATTCACCTGCGATGATAATTGCCTCTTGACCTACTCTTTTGACATTAGAACATAATTCCTGAAAATCGACATCTTCAGGCTGATTTAATAAATACATCAACATTGGCAGGTTTAATCCAGTGATGACTTCTACTTTACCTTTTTTTACAAAGGGAATAGAAATATTACTGGGGGTCCCACCGAAAAGATCCGTCAATATAATCACTGAGTGTTCCGGATGAATGGATTCCATTACATTCATAATTTTCCGGTTATATTCTGCGGGATCTAGATTCAGATCAAAACAGACCGGAATCACATTAGTCACGCGATCAACAATACTTTCAGCGATACTTACAAACTCTTTGGCCAGACAACCATGGGTAATGACTACAATTTCTGTCATTATCTTCTCTTTTCAGATAAGGAAACTGATTACAATATGTAACTGCTCATCGTCACCATAAATTGAGGAACATGTAATTGTTACGTGGTCCCTGATTTACAGCGACGATGAATAGATACAACAAAACCAGGTTAAATACAATCGTTTATCAATCTTCTTTCAATTTAATATATTCAATAACTTCTTGTGGAGACCCCAGTTCCAGGAGATCTTTTCGAACTTCCTCATCCCTGATCAATCTCACAATTTTCGCGCTTGCTTTTAGATGTTCTGATCCAGATTTTTCCGGGGCAACCAGCAGAAAGAAAAAATGTGCCGGTTTTTCATCCAGCGATTGAAACTCTTTTCCCTCTTTTGAAAATCCAATAACCACATAAACCTTGTCCACATCCGTACTCTTACAATGCGGAATTGCGATCCCTGAGCCAATACCGGTTGTTTTCAGATTCTCTCTCTCTTCCAGCTTTTTTACTATTTCTGCTGAGTTCTTTAAGGATACCATTTGCTCTAAAATACCAACTAAGCTAGACAATATATCAGATTTCGATTGACCTTGAATATCGAGTGATATACCTGCTTCGCTAAGATAATTAGACAGTTTCATACACATAATTCCTATGGGTTATTAAAATATACTTAATCGGATAACTGTGCTAATTCAACCCAATCCAAATTGAACCAGACATCAATTGAATTGATGATTTAAACAAGCATCTTCTTATTTTTCCGTTTTTAAAGAAAAATATTTTTTTATTTCACCCATTAATGTAAGACATCCTCGTCAATCTGTCTCTGATTTTAACAGGGTTATCGGTCAAGTGAGATACTTAATGATAATTGTCTCTACTTAATGACTATCCTCACTTAAATGATCCTGAGGATATAAATCCTGTTGTATCAAATTTAAAATTCCCTGCTCAACAATTTGTTTATCATCACTGTAGGTAATTCCCATCCATTTTTCATCGGTGCTTAAAACATTGATTTGCGATAGCTTGTTTTTTATTGCAAAATCAATTGGCTGCGTAATATAAAACTCTTCTGTTTCACTGTTTTGGTTTAACTGAAGAAAATGTCGGAACTGATCTTCAAGAATGGGAAACAGTTTGGGCGAATACCCCCAAAAATTCATTGAAACCAACGTGTTTATGTCAATATCCACTTCCTCAGGTCCGTTATATGCTATAACCTTATTACCATTAGTCTGAACACGGGTTAGTTCAGTAATTCCTGCCAACTTACCATTTTCAACCTGACACATTCCTCTTGAAACACTCCCATTTTCTGACATCGTATTGGCTAAAATATAACACAGCAAATAAAAATCACTCGAATCAGATGGCATCGATCCCAGTTTTTCTGCCATTATTTTAAAGGCTTTCTGGCCATAAAAGTCATCCGCATTAATAACGGCAAAGGGTTGATTTATCGTCTCTTTTGCCATCAACACAGCATGGCCAGTACCCCAGGGTTTCTTTCGATTGGTATTCGACTGGCATCCTTCAGGAAGTCGATCAACTGCCTGATAAACATATTCTATTGGAATATATCTGTTGTATTTTGAATATATTCTACGCTTGAATTCGTCTTCAAAAGATGAATCAATGACAAATACGATTCTGCCAAAACCTCCCCGAATAGCATCAAATATTGAATATTCCATGATTGACTCACCATTCGGCCCCACTGAATCCAATTGTTTCAGACCACCATATCGGCTTCCCTTGCCAGCGGCTAAAATTAATAACACCGGTTTTCTATTCATACCATTCAAGTAAAGTTTTTTTTATCTGTTCAGTAAAATCAACTGAGTGCCAACTAAACGATTACGTTTTTTAGTCAGCCTATCCCCAAAACTTGGGAATAGACTCAGGCAACATGTTTAAAAATCGTTTATTCACTCATGCACTGGCCAATTGAACCCGATTTACAAATTTTTCCATCAATCCAGATAGCATCACTTAAATCAGCACTGGTAAAAATTGAATCGGTTATATTTGCGTTTGTCAAATCGACACTCTTTAAATTAGCTCCGGTAAAGTCTGCTTTTGACAAATTCACACCACGAAAAAAGGAACCGGTCAGATTAGACTGAACCATATTTGCACCCACCATGTTCGATCCATTAAAATAGTACCAGAATAATTTTTGCCGTTTCAAATCGACGAAAGTAAGACTGCAATTTTCACATCTTTTTGTTGTTTTGAGTCTTTTTAACGTATCTGTCAGGCAAAATCCAATTGATCCCGGAAGGCACTGTTGTCCATCAACCCAAATGGAACCGGTTAAATCCGACCCCGCAAAATCGGTCTTCAACAGATTTGATTTTTGGAATTGACTGGAGACCAAAGTACTATTCGAAATCTGTGTGTTTGCCAGATTTGCATTCTTAAAATTTGACTGTGTCAAATTAGCTTTGACAATTTGTGCGCTTGTAATATTTGCTGAAGTAAAATCAGAATATTGCAAATCAGATTCCTGAATACTAACTCCTGTCAAATCTTTCCCGGCAAAATATCCAAAAACCATATTACAATTATCGCACTTTTTTTCTCGTATTGTTTTGTTTATATTCTCGGTAATGCAAAATCCAACGGATCCACTCAGACATTTCATTCCGTTAAGCCAAACTGCCCCCAGGAAATTAGCATTTGCAAAGTCGACTCTTATAAATTGAACATCATTTAAAACAGCGTTAAAGAAGTTTGTATTTTTCAGTGATACATCAGAAAAAATTGCCTTTGTCAGATTGGCCGATGTAAAATTCGCTCTTGACAATTGGGACTTAATAAACTTTGATTGTACCAAATTAGCAAAACTGAAATCGGTTTTAAATAATTTAGACCTACTGAAATCAGACTCTGCCGCCTGAGTGCTTCTCATTCGGGTATTTTGCAAATTGGAATCTGCAAAATTTACTTTTAATAGCTCACTTCCAGAAAAATCATTCCGTTCAAGCTGTGATTTCGAAAAATCCGATTGATTAAAATTACTATCCTTTAAATTTGTCGATCTAATATTGGATTCAACAAAATTATGATTCGGAGCTTTGGTTTGACTCAGTTGACAATTTGAGCACCGACGTTCCTGAATTAAATTTTCAGATTGTATCGTTATACACATTCCAATAGAGCCCGGTTTACATCTCTCGCCGGTAACCCAGATTGCATTTGTTAGCAAGGCATCTTTGAAGTTTACCCGGTTGATATTGGCACCGGCAAAATCAACTCTTTCCAAATTGGCCCCAGTAAAATCGACTTCAGTCAAATCTGAATTCGATAGTACTGATCCTGATAGATCTGCGCCTATAAACTTTGCCTTGTTTAGATACGCGTTCGTCAAATATACATTTTTTAATTTTATATACGGCAAACGACATTCCGGACAATTTTTTGTCCTGACAATTGATCTGGATGTTTCAGTAATACATCGACTAAAAGATCCTTTCTTACAGATTTCTCCATTTACCCAAATCGCATTTTCAAAAAACGTCCCTTTGGTTGAAACATTACTTAGATTTGCACCTGTTAAATTCGTCCCCAGTAAAATTGCATTATCTAACTTCGAATTGGATAAATCAGCGCCTGACAAATCAAGCTTATGAAGATCGGCACTTTCCAGATCACAGCCATTACAAAGCCTGGTTTTTATAAGCGCATCCAGATCTGTCTTTTTATAGGCAAAAATTTGAGAGGTCTGTACAAAAATAAAACCGAAGAACAGGAGAAACAAAAATCTGTTTTTCATCGCTTTAAAATCCATAAGTTGTCTCATTCAACAAAAAAACAACAACTCAATCATTCAAAGAGTTGCTATTAGAGAATGTGCAAAATCGCAGGATCAATCAAATTCACATTTAAGCGTTAATCCACTTTTAATACTCAACATAAATATAAGGGTATTATTCAATAATGTCCGGTTAGGTTAATGCAAGAACTGGAATGGGATACCTGAATCGTGCTTATAAGATTCAGGGATTCCATTTCAGTGAATGTTCTGCAAAAACCTAACTGGATATTATTAATACTTTTGATAACTTGGGTAATATTTTTCCCCTTATACACCTAAAATCGCAACCATAAAATATAAATATTCTAGTTATAATGATCAAAATTTATGGGGGAAGCAAGGTAAAAACACTTATCAGAACGGAGTTTCAGCTTAATCTGGACTTAGATTATATCAAATGATATATTTAGCTGTTTCAATACGAGTCAATTGGAATTTGTAACTATTCACTACTTCTAAAATATAAAGCTCAAAAGCCATGCCTCTGTTGGTGTTTGAGGGAAGTTAAGCGACAACCTTGAGCGAAAACAGCATCAGGGGCATGGCGGATTTAAGCAACTATGGTGAATAGTCAATTAGAATTTTACAATCAGCAATTTTCGGCTAGTATGGAATTTATCCCATATAATCAAATGTTAACGGGATAGGTATTCCAAATTTTAGTAAGCCCCTTGTTTTTCAAATATTAAACCGGGTGGAGTCTCTGAAAATGGTTATCATTACCCCTCCATTTAGCGAAGCAGATCATGATATTATAAAAGAGGTTCTCATTCGCCAGCAGGGAACCATCATTTACCCAACTGAGACTTTTTATGCGTTAGGATGTATTGCCACTTCCTCTATAGCAGTCAAAAAGATCTATCAACTCAAAAACAGGGACACATCTTTACCGCTTCTGGTACTTGTCAACAACTGGTCTATGCTCGAAAACCATGCCACTCATCTTAATAATAATCAAAAAAAACTCCTACAGAAATATTGGCCGGGACCGTTGACATCAGTATTAAAAACCAATGAAAAATTAGCCAAAGAATTAAATTATTCCGGTAATTCAATAGGGATTAGAATGACATCATCAAAAATCGCCCAGGATTTAATCCAGATCATTAATCAACCCATTGTCGGAACAAGTGCCAACCGTTCCAAGGAAAAAGCGATTTCAGATTTTAAATCCGCCATCACCGTTTTTGGAAAAAAAGTTGATATTTACATCGATGGAGGAAACACACCGGGTGGAAAAGCTTCAACTCTCATTGATATGACAGATGCAGAAAATTTTATCACCATCAGACAAGGAACAATAAAAGCAGTAATCTGAGATTTAAAATAAGACTTAAGCAGGTATAGCAAAACATGATTTCTCTGATTAAATGGCACAATTACCGCATTAAAAATGGTCTTGATAGGTACAAATCACTAAAAATAAGCAGTTGGCAAAATAAGCTAATTCTGCCAGCTTTGAGTTTATTTGTGGGCTTTACAAGCAAGCGTATTCGATTTTTTAAAATATAATTATGCAGTTTTACCTTGATTATTAAATAAGAAAGAAAAGATGAAAAAAAAGAAAAAAGTTGACTCTAAAGAAATTGGTTTGGATATTGGACTTATTTTGGCAAAACAGTTTTTTAATACTGAATATCTCCATTATGGCTATTGGACCGATGGTCTTTCAGTTGAGACTTCAAATGTTTACGAAGCTCAGGAGAATTATGCACAATATATTTTATCACGAATTCCAGATTCAACAAAAACCATTTTAGATGTTGGATGCGGAGCGGGTAAATTTGCAGAAAAGCTCTTGGATACCGGTTATGAAGTAGACTGTGTCTCACCCAGCCCAAATCTTACAAAGCATGTCCGCGAATTGATTGGCAATCGTTGTGAAATATTTGAATGTGGATATGAAGATATCCAAACGGATAAACGGTATGATATGATTTTGTTTAGTGAAAGCTTTCAATACATTCCACTCGAAGATTCTCTCCCAACATCATTAAAGTTGCTGAATCCAAACGGACATATTTTAATTTGTGATTTTTTCCGCACTGGCGTTGAAGGAACAAGCCCTATTGGAGGCGGACACGATTTGAAAAAGTTTTATGATATGGTTTCTCAATATCCGCTTAGCATACTTGAAGATAATGATATTACAAAAGAAACTGCACCAAGTCTTGATATTGTCAATGATTTCCTCACAAATACCATGCACCCGATTTATGACTTGATTTTTTATGTCCTGGACAACAACTATCCCATTATTTCCAAACTGATCAAAAAGAAGTTTAAGAAAAAAATTAAAAAAGCAAACTATAAGTATTTTCAACAGAAGACGAATGGTAAAAGTTTTGCCCATTTTAAATCTTATCATTTTTTGTTATATCAAAAAACTGACTAATCAGGAGAAAGGCTTTGTTCTCTTTTGAATGATCCCCTTTTTCCAACCTGCATCCAAAATGATGCGGCTTCACGTTACCGGAAAAAGAACCTTTATCAATTTTTTTGAGTTTGTCCATGCCAACTATTTCCAGAATTTTAAAGCTTATCTTAAAGCATAAAATTCAGCTGTTTTTCGGTATTTTTTTCATGTTTCTGTTTGCAATACTCAATGTATTACCAGCCTGGTACATAAAAAATATCGTAGACACACTCGGTTCGGGACATATCTGGCCATTGGAAAGATTTATACTTGTCGGAGTGGCAATTATTATTTTTTATCTGTTAAAAGGAACTTCCTTTTTTGGACAGAATTACCTGATGGGATCTTTAGGACAAAAGATTATTAAGAAACTCAGAGAGAAACTGTTTCAAAAAGTTATTTATATGCCGTTGATGTTTTTTAATAAAAAAACAACCGGTGATCTCATTTCTAGATTTACGATTGATGCCACAACGCTGAATGAAGCAATCAAAACAGGAATTGTTTCTCCATTACGCGACATCCCTCAAATTCTTATTCTGCTCTGCTTTCTGGGGTACCGCAGTTGGGAACTATCACTCATTTTACTGATATTACTACCTATTGCATCATGGGCAATATCGAAATTTGGTAAACAAAACAAAGCAGTCACTACCAAACGTTTAAATAAATTTGGAGACCTTTCCAACCTGTTAAACGAAACCATTACCGGAATCAGGGTGGTTAAAGCATTTAATATGGAGGAACATGAGTGCGAAAGATTTGAAAAAGAAAATCATAGTCTTTTCAGATCGTTTATTAAATCCATTCGAATCGATTCATATTCTTATCCAACTTTAGAATTAATTGGTGCTTTTTGTGCGGCTATTATTCTTCCTTACGGTGGATACCTGCTGATACAGAATGAATTAACAGGAGGAGATTTTGCCTCTTTTATCGCCTCATTTTACATGTTGAATGATCCCATTAAAAAGCTGAACAATATCACTTTAAAATTACAGGAAGGTAACGCTGCTGCCAGTAGAATATTCAACATTCTGGACAGTCCAATGGAGACAATTGACTCTCCTGATGCCAAGATCCTTCCCCAAATCAAAAAAGAAATCAAAATAGAAATTAACAAGTTCAACTATGAAAAAGATGAACAGGTTCTTCGGGATATTCGTCTAAAACTACCTGTTGGAACAATTACAGCTCTTGTCGGATCAAGTGGCAGTGGTAAAACCACTTTATCAAACCTCATCCCCAGATTTTATGAGATTCCGCCAGAAGATGGAAACATATTCATCGACGATCATAATTTGCATAATGTCACACTGAAATCACTGCGTGATCAAATTGCCATTGTCACTCAAGATATTATATTATTTAATGATACGATTTCAAATAATATTTCATATGGCAATATCAACTGCACCAGAGAAAACATCATTGAAGCAGCAAAAAACGGTTTTGCACATAATTTTATCAGCGAAATGCCGGAGGGGTATGATCAGGTAGTTGGGGAAAAAGGAGTTCGGTTGTCTGGAGGACAAAGACAACGTATTGCTATCTCAAGAGCACTGATAAAAGATGCACCGATTCTTATTTTGGATGAGGCAACCAGCGCTCTGGATACTGAATCAGAAAAGGAAGTGCAGGCAGCAATTGAAAACCTGATGAGAAACAGAACCACCCTTGTCATTGCTCACCGCTTATCCACAATTCAACACGCTGATGTGATACATGTTCTTGGTAAGGGTAGAATCGTCGAATCCGGTACCCATCAAGAACTGTTAACGCAAAATGGAGAGTACCGAAAACTGTATGACATGCAGTTTCAGCCCCCTCAGGATGCGTGTAAGACATAAAGTCACATAATTTTGTTGATAAAATCTTCCCAATCCTTCACTCTCGTCCAATCTTGGTCTTCCAGTGTTTTATTGTGCGGTCGGCTCATTAAAAACACTTCACTATCAGGAAAATGCTCTTTCACATTCAGGCAATTCTTTGGATGATCATCCAGGAAAACAATTCTCTTTCCCTTCTGATGTAATTTTTCAATCATAACGGGTTTCGTAGGATAATCCTTATCCCCAAAATCGAAATGTCCGGCAAAATGCATTTCATTATAAACCAATTGATACCGTTCTAGATTTTTTTGTCGTTGATCAAAAAGAAATCCAGGTACATTGGTTATTAAAAACACAGGATAACGACTCGATAGGCGATTAAAACTATCCGTGTTAGCCAATAATTCTAATTGAGAAAACCGACTACTGTTGACAAATTCCTCCCAGACCTTCTGAATATCCAAAGTTTTGAATTCATCTGTCATTTCCCAGCTTTCTAATACATAATCCTGAGGAAGATCCGGCATATACCCATCACGAATAAAATCGATCATAGAAGATTCAAAATCAAGAATCACTCCATCAACATCTAAATATATTTCCATTGTTATTATACCATTTTTGGTTTTTTGACCTGTCAATTTACCCGACAAATCAATATCTTCTGTAATGATACATATTTGGCCGTTCTTTGAAACAGTTCTCATGCCAAATGGTTTAATCAGAATCAAAGAACGGAATGAAAATTGCTTTTATCAGGTTTACTTATTACCTATCCATCTTAGTTCATGGATAGATACAATATTTCAACATTCTGGACCCCAATTCATCATTTTAATAAATGTGGATTTGCTATTTCCTTTTCCAAACAGAAATAGTATGTTAGCCATAAATTTGAGACAATAAAAGATCAAAACAATTTTTAATAACTTCCTACTTTAGATTGCATGAAAGCAGCAGAAGGCGATAATAATTACACAATTGATATTAATAAGCAAGAGTACACATTTTCTTGTAATGACGGTGAAAAACACGTTTTGGAAGTCGAAAAAACTCTGCGAAAGATTATTGATCTGCTGTCATCTCAAGGACCCAGACATATTTTGTCTGACTATGCAATGAAAATAGCACTCCTTTTGGCAGATGAGACGGTTCGAAGCAAATTTTCCCTACAAGATATGGAAACCGCAAACACAGAAAAGATCCAACCTCTCATTTTTGAACTGGATCACGTTTTGGGAACAAAAGAATAATTCAGTGGACAACCGCGGTTTTTCTTTGTATATTAATACCTATCAAACAAGATGAATAGCAGTTTTTGCTAGATTCTGCCCTGCTCGTGATTTTGGGTAAAATTGAGCCGTAAATTATAAAACGGGATCGGTCACTGTTAGCGGTGTGCATGCCCAAGTCAAATTGGGAAGCCTAATGTTATTACTTACTTTTCCCACCTGGTTCGCCAGGTTCAGTTAAATCCTAAAACACGGCAGGGCGGTTTTTTAACAAATTTCTATCAGCCATAAAGATCAATCAGGCGATCTTTCGCCGCACTTTTAATTCGCCGCTTTCTGGACTCTTCTCTCTCCGTCTTTTCAAGCTCATCCATTTCTCTGACGACTTTTGTATTTTTCAGGTTTTTCTTTTCTTCCACAACGTTAAGTATCTGCGCACCATTAGCAGCACCATTCTGCTTTCCTTCATTAATATGGTTGAGCACTGACGATTGTGAAATAACAATTTGAAGATTATGAATCTCACTCATAATAGCTCTTTATAAAAAGGTGTATTAAAAACCTTTAACCCCAAGACCCCTAATTCTGTTGGACAGTTTAGCCCAATTTGTTGTAACAATAAACAAACAGACTAAGCAATCAGCCACAACTTTAATCAAAAAATATTTAATACATCATATTGAGCGGCATAAAGCCAGCCACTCTTATTTATCTAAATTTATCAGCTTTTTATCCCCATCGTCCAGTACAATCTAATCCGTTTCGGCGCCTTTATTCAAACCTGTTATCGTCATTTTTTAGTAAATAGACCTCACCATTCACTGTTTCTAAAATCATAAAATAGTTGAATCATTCAACCCAAAAACAAGAAATGAGCCCATATCAATCGCTATTCAACCAATTTACAGGTAAACGTCCTTTATTAAACATTGTCTTAGATGGATATGGAATTGGGAAAAACGATCATACGGATGCAATTTTTCAGGCCCAGACGCCTTTCATGGATTATTTGAAAGCAAACTTTGCCCATACAACGCTATTCACCCATGGATTCCATGTGGGGCTTCCTGGCATAAAAGACCTTGGTGGTTCTGAGGCCGGGCATATCACCATAGGAGCCGGCAAAATTATTTCACAGGGCCCCACCTTGATTAATAATTCAATTAATGATGGTTCTTTTTTCGATAAACCTGTTTTAGGTTCAGCCCTGGAAAATGCCAAATCCAATGCACTCCATTTGATTGGCTTACTTTCTGATGGCAATGTACACAGCCATATATCTCATTTTATTGCTGTGATTGAAGAAGCGGTTCGGGCAGGTATCTCCAAATGTTATGTTCATGCACTACTTGATGGCAGAGATGTCGGGATTCAAACCGCTGATATTTATATTGAAAAATTGGATTTTATTTTTAGTCAGATTGTTTCAGACCATCCCGCATGGGAATACGGGTTTGCCTCAGGAGGTGGACGGGAAGTCATCACCATGGATAGGGATAAAAACTGGCAGAAAGTTGAAGCCGGGTGGAAAACACATGTTCAAGGGCTTTCTGGAAATGACTTCCCCAGTGCACTCGATGCAATTCAGCATTTTCGATCAAAAAGCCCCGGATTAATCGATCAAGATTGTCCGCCCTTTAATATTTTGGATTCAAAAAACAAACGGATAGAAATTGAAGATGGAGATTCCGTAATCTTTATGAACTTCCGGGCTGATCGAGCCGTTGAATTAACCAGAGCATTTACGGAAGAAGGATTCAATGAATTCGAGATTACCCACAAACCGGAAGTTTATTTTGCTGGAATGATGGTGTATGATGAAGATGACGACATTCCCCAAAACAGAATCATGGGAAGTCCGGTTATTGAGAATCCATTTGGAAAACGAATTCTAGAACTTGGACTTGACCAGTTCCGACTCACTGAAACGCAAAAATATGCGCATGTGACATTCTTTTTTAACGGTGGTTATAGAAATCCACTGGATCCCCAAAAAGAGAACTATTACCTTATTGAATCTGACAAAATTAATTCGTTTGCTGCGGCTCCAAAAATGAAAGCAATGGAGATTGCAGCCAAAGCAGTCGAATTTATTCAATCCGAACGATATGACTATGGATTAATTAATTTTCCCAATAGTGACATGGTTGGACACACCGGGAATATGGAAGCAACCATTAAAGCCGTCGAGACTGTAGACATTGCATTAAAACAGATTTGTACCGCTTTAACGGCAATTAATGGAATCGCAATTATTACCGCTGATCATGGGAATGGTGATGAAATGCTGCTTTTCAATAAAAAAACATCCCATGAAGAGATCTGTACCAAGCACTCAATCAATCCGGTTCCACTGATCATATTCGATCCATCATACAAGAGAAATTATGCATTAAAACAGCAAGCTGAAGATACTGTTTTAGATCTTTCCATGATTGCTGCAACGAATTTCATACTTATGAATCGACCCGTTCCATCAGACATCAATGACTCTCTGTTTTTAATCTGATACAATACTGAATTTATTATATTTTCATATTATTCTATGGATTCCAGCACAAAAAAGAATTATCATACCTCGAAATATGCTTAACACCTGTAATTTAACCATACATAACCATTTACTATGAAGACACTTACTCTCAAAGAAATTTCCCTGGCTCTCGATGCGAATTTATTGGGGAATCCAGACGAAAAAATCAGCGGTATTAACGGTATTCTGGAAGCAGGAAAAGGTGATATCACATTTCTGGCAAATCCAAAATACAAGGAACACCTTCCACTTTGCCAGGCATCCGCAGTTATTGTCAGCAATGATGTGGCCGTTGAAGGTATTAACCTGCTTCAGACAGAAAACCCCAGGATGGCATATGCAAAAATGCTAACTCTCTTATTTCCACCTAAATTAGAAAATCTGCAGGTATCCAGCCAAGCCTTTATTTCAGAATCAGCTCAAATAGGGGAAAATTGCACCATCTATCCGGGTGCGTTTATTGGAGACAACACCACCATCGGTAAAAATACCGTTATCTATCCCGGGGTTTTTGTGGGAGATAATGTTGTTATTGGAGAAGAGTGCTTTATCTATGCGAATGTATGCATTAATCATAGGACCCAAATCGGAAATCGAGTGATTCTTAACTTTGGCTGTGTAGTGGGTGGTGAGGGATTCGGATTTGAACGGGAAAAGGATGGAGACCCTCATTACAAGGTTCCTCAAGTCGGCTATGTCATCATCGAAGATGATGTGGAAATCGGGAATCTTTGCGCCATCGATAAAGGCTCGATCAAAGCAACGATTATTGCCAAAGGGACGAAGTTCGATAATTTGGTTCACATTGCGCACAATTGTCAAATCGGAGAAGACAACCTGATCATGGCTCAAGCCTGTCTGGCCGGAAGTGTAAAAACCGGACAAAACGTATGGTTTGCAGGGCAGGCAGGATGCCTGGATCATCTATCTGTAACCGACAACGTAAAGATTTTCGGAAAAGGAGGAATCACGCAAAATATTGATGAACCGGGTTTATATGCCGGATTCCCAACGCGACCTTTTCTTGACTGGCAAAAAGCATCTGCCATGTTTTACAAAACAGACGATCAACGAAAAAAGCTATCCGCTTTAGAACGGCGTGTCAAAGAGCTGGAGCAAAAACTTCAGGAAGGATAATTTGCTTCCGGTTCTTTTAAAGCTCAAAAAATAGCAGAAAAAGCGTTACAAAGCAGTAGCGCCCATCTCCTTGACTGAGCATTCTTTTGATTTGTATATCATTCCAATACAAGTCAAAAACCTTAAAACATAGGAAAATAATGACAGAAATCTTACCGTTAGAAAAAATAAAAGAACGAATTGGTGAAGAAATAGGCACATCTGACTGGTTGGAAATCGACCAGAATCGAATCAACCAGTTTGCCGAATGCACCTCTGACCAACAATGGATTCACGTTGATGAAGAAAAAGCAGCTGCAGGTCCATTTGGAAAAACAATCGCACATGGTTTTTTGACCCTTTCGCTGATTTCATTCTTTAGCGAAGATAATTTGCTCGTTCCTGAAGGAACGATGATGGCGATTAACTATGGCTTAAATAAAGTCAGAATGCTAAATCCTGTTCCAGTGGGTTCCAAGGTGAGAGACATTATTAAATTGGGAGAAATAACAGAAAAATCCGGAGGAAGGATATTGGTCGCAACAAACCATACTATTGAAATCGAAGGTCAGGAAAAACCAGCCTGTATTGCTGAATCTCTTGCCATGTTTTTTACTCAGCAATAATAATATCAATTTGTTGCAATAGAAAACAACGCTTCATTACTTATTTCCCGCTAAATTTGGGTTCCCGTTTTTGAAACATGGCTTCCAACGCTTCATGATGATCTTCTGTATGATGA